>Ga0209367_1000769_pt1 | contig 35423 bp, 23 predicted proteins | sample WorMetLIZISLAND2_FD_187412 | JGI IMG/M metagenome (GOLD analysis project Ga0209367, IMG submission 187412) | Marine gutless worms symbiont microbial communities from Max Planck institute for Marine Microbiology, Germany - Olavius geniculatus... ... | reverse complement strand
TTAATTAGACCATTCGATTCGTCACCAGCGCTTTACTATAAAAGGTCCATTGTCACCATGCATCTATCTTGCACCGTTATGGAGATAGAGCACCTCAAAGATAATGGGGTCACGAGTTTGACCTCTTGGGATCACGTGACGTCATCAGTCACGTGACCATTCGACTCCCGGGGGTCGACTTCCTATCTGTGGTCCATAGTGACCATGCGTATATCTGGCACTGTTACGAAGATAGGGCACCTCAAAGATAATGGGGTCATGAGTTTGACTTTTGGGGTCACATGATGTCATTGGTCACGTGACCATTCGACTCCCGGGGGTCAAATTTATATGGGTGGTCCATAGGGACCATGCATCTATCTTGCACCGTTATGGAGATATGGCTCCTCAAATATTGGACGCACGGACCTGTACATGGAAAGAAAGACGAAAGATTGGCAAGAGAAAGAGGAAGGTGAAAAGGGAAAAAGAAAGTGGAAGGGGAAACGTAAGGAAAAAAGGCAGGAGAAAAGGAATGAAAGGTAAAGGGAAGGGAAATGGAAATGGGAAAAGAAAAGAAAAAAGGGAATGGGAAAGGGTAAGGAAAAGGGGGAAAAAAAGGAAAAGGGAAAGAGGAAAAAAAGGGAAAGGGAAAATAGAAGGAAAAGGGGAAGGGATAGTGGAAGGAAAAGAGGAAGGAAAAAGGGGAAAAAAGAGGGAAGGGAAGGTAAAGAGAAGAAGAAGCGGAAGGGAAAGGAGAAGGGAAAGAAAAAAGGAGAAGAGAAAAGGGCAAAGGAAAGGGGAAGGAAAAGAGGATAGAGAAGGGAAAGGGGAAGGGGAAGGGAAGGTGGAAGGAAGATAGCTTAAGAAATGTTGGACGCACGGACGCACGCATGAACACACGGACACTCAGGTGATTTTATACTCCATCCAATGCTATGCACTGCATTGGACAGACAATTGGTTCGTTTAAGAAAAACAGGTAAAAAGTCATTCTTTGCACGGACTAGCAGTCTAGGACGAATAGTGAAACTTACGCAGAATCGTTACTTGAATATCTAAATAATTTAAATACAACTAACTGTCATTCTTGGATCTAGAGTATCGGTATAGGAAACTGACAGCAAACATGCTCAAACATGCAGAAAAGAAACATAAAATAATGAGACACATATCAACAATACTGAACTAGAATATGTGAGTGAGTGTGTGGGGTTTAACGTCCCACCCGACACATTATAGGTCACTTCAAGGACGGCCTTTCTAGGCAATTGCACATACACATAATAACGGAATGGTAAGTTTAACCTTTACAACAATGCAGCTACAATCTTAACCTTTACAGAAAAACCTAATATAAAACATAAAACACAAAAACGACCCGAACCTAAAATTATAAGAACTTGCCATTATAATCGCACATGTGTAACAGTGATGGCAGTTCTAAATACTTCTAATAATCTTCCATGTTATCCTCCAGACAGTCACCAATCTCAGAATGCTGTATACTAGAGAACAGAACTAGAAAGCGAAAATACTGATCCTGTCAACCACTAATGAGCTACAAATAACTCACATCTCTACCTGTATTGGCAATATGCTGAGCTGGTGCATCACGTAGCCTGGGTAGGTCCCGCTTTCTCGCCATTCAGTGATGTTGTCGAACGTTGCGTTAACAAACACCGTTGCGGGGCCCATCAGTGCCACCATCTCGGCCGGGGTTATGATATCGTCCAGTACATACACATCCTCCGGCTGTGTGGCGTCGCGGTTGTGGGGTGGAATAAAAGCCGGACCCTCGCTGTTTGACTCTCCAGCAACACTGGAATTCACCAAAGCGAAGTCCTTCACTGCAGAGTTGACGATTGTCTCGAGATCCTGGCTCTTGACTTTGTTGCGCATGCGTGCCTCAACCAAACGCTTTCCCTTCGCTGTCCCAAATTCCTCGGTCAGCCGCGCGTGCTTCTGAATGTAGCTCAGTTCCTCCTCATCCTCCGTCTTCTGCTCGAACTCTGCAAGACAACAATGGCAAGCAGACGGTGTCACCTTAAAGTGGTGAAACCAACAACCAGCTGGTTCCCCTGCCATCGAAAGAACGTCGACAACAAGCCTTGGCATGGCATGCTGACGTCTGTACTTGACGACAGTCCGTCCAGCACAATGGCTGCAAACGACTCCGTATCCCCCTTTCTCCCTCACTCTTCTCGTATCGTCTCCAGCATCATCAAGCATGACACACAATGTGTGATGAGAAAAGAAGAGTTGGTGGGATTTTTTGAACAACAACAACAACCACCACTCTCCAGACACTATGATAATCCCCGACAATTCCCCGACGATTCTCGACACTCTTAGGAGCATTTTAACCAGTACTAATACCGTGCCTGTACTACTAGTGTTAAAGTCAATAACAAAGAAACTAAAAAATGTAAGCAACATTCAGCAATAAACAGCAGAAAAATAAGTGGCATAGAGTAGTACATGAGTGATACCAGTACTAAAAATCTGTTGACAAAATTTTTGGGCAAGTTTGTGGGCAAATTTCCCTCACAAGATTTTTTCACTGACAATTCCCTGAAATTTCCATGATTTCTACTAAAATCCCTAACATTTCCTTGACATCTGAAAAAATTCCCTGACATTTTCAGGTTCTCCAGACAATTGGGCAAGCAAGCTCTAACAGTGATGTCAATTGGTGTATTTACGCTACTTTCTTTCTACTTCTGTTGCGCCTTATCGTTTTTATCTTTATTGCATTTTAGCAACACTAAACATTTTGGTTTCGGAACTGTAGAAGTATTAAACTATCAAATTACGATATCGAAACGGACCTGCTGCAAATGGTAACCGACTAATCATAAATAATATATATGTCAACTAAAAGTACAAATAGTGTAACATACTATTAGTTGGTACAACTAGCACAATTCTCTGTGAATCCTAATATTACTGCCATCAGCATTTTGTTTTATCATCTGGCAAATAAACGTTTCATAACAGTAATAAACAGCGAATATACCGGTGAACATAAGCAATCCACGAAAATTAGAGATAATGTAACGTAACATCAGTTCATATACAATTAATATACTTCTCTGCACATCTTATTATAATTATTACTTTTTACTGTCTGCTTCTCACAAATAACAGCGACGACAGTTCATTATCATTACCTTGATCTTCATTGTCAGAATCTTCGGTGGAAGGCCGAAGATGAAACATGGCCGCATCGAGTAAACGAAGTTTATTAGTTTGTTTATCATACACGCCCAGCATGTAACGGCATACGCTCGGCGCGCTAATCGCGTCAGGACCGAAGTTGCGGCCCACATACCGCGCACGGTCCGTCTCGGCGATTAGCATTTTCTCGTGTCGTCGGGCAAACTTGGACGACCCAGAGTTGCAGAAATATCCAAACCTTACGTCGTCGGTTTGGTCGACTTTTAGCCGGCCGTTAGAGAAGCCGGCAACAATGGCAGTTGGGCCGGAATCGCTAGCTGCAGCGGCTTTATCGATCGTTCCATCCTCAAATACAACATGAGCCATTCTTCCAAAAAATATTTACAATGTTTACTTCTGACCGAAAGTACCGGGTATTTTTATTAGAGATGCACGGAGTACTTAATCATCATCATCATCAATGGATATCCGGAAGCAGGCCAAAGGCCTCTATTTCTGTCCGAAGTGGACAACTTCAACACGAATATCAACAAAAACTAAAGTAATACTGTTTTACATTGACTTTCGATACTAGATGACAGATTTATAATCATAGTACAAACTAAAACCAGTGAACCACGCCAGATCAAATCTAAACCTCTCTTAAAACTACTAAGTTCCCTTTGAACTAGGGCGTGAAAGAAGAGTACCCCCTAAAATTTGCTTATTTTGCCACTATTTGCTGGTATAGCATGTAAATAGTTACAGATAGGCACAGACATGCTGCTTATCATAACAAGCACCGGTGACGAGCTTCATAATATGTCAACATAGATGACCTTGAATGACCTTGAACCCCCAAAATAAGCTGTTTTAATGATTTTTTCGCGACTTCGGACTGTGGTCATCGGGTTTAGCTGTTAGCAGACCACTGCAATGCAAAATTGTCCAATTCAGATTCGAATGTTCCAAAATTGCTACAATTCTGCACAGCCACATATAATTAGAATTTTACGCCTAGAATACCTAACGTCTTTGAATTTTACATATGCTTTGTGGAGTAAAATACGAAACTTTGCTACATTACACAACATATAAAACTGAAGGTTAACGTAAAGTTTCATGTGCGTTTGTCTATGCCAGAACATCGCTGACACGCGGCTGACATTGTGTCATGTGCCACAATCTGGACATATCAGTATAAACGGCTGCTGCAGATCGGTGATCGCCGATCTGCGTGTATCAATTTTTGACGACTTTTGTCAGATCGCCGATCTGAATGCATAATTATAGTTTTTTGTGTTGTTGAAGTTATTGTGGGACGAGTGGAGTTTACTGGGCGCCATAGGAATACACCTAACCCTAACTTTAAACCCTAACCCTAACCCTACACCTAACCCTAACCCTAATTTTAACTGTTTGGTTAAATTGTCCATGGTATATTAATGATAAAATCATTAGCAATTTAGCACCATGGTATTAAATGCAATTCTTGTTCGTCATATCCTTAGTTGATTATTTCATTGTAAAACTTTGAATGTTTTTGCATTACTCAGTATAGCAGACATTTTGGCTGAAATTTGTGAGTAAGCACCATGTAGTATAAAATGTAAGCTTTGTAATCTGCCATATACTCAACTTACGCTGTCTACCTGCAATTTGTATTTGTGTCTAAAATTTGACTAGTCAGTAAGCCAGCAAGTCAACAACATCAGCCATTTGATATGTACATATATCTGGTGGTGAACATGGCCAATTTTCCTATTATCACCCATGCACATGCACACACCATTTGTGATAGCAGTAGTGTGTTTAATAAGTCATCATACCGCTGCAGAGACACGGCCTTAGCCGGTACCTAAGGGCACCTTAAGGCTGCCCAAGATGGCTGCCAGATAAATATCCTGTGCCATAATAAATCAAGAAATTTGAGCTGATGTGCAAAAGCCTATAGCAGTTCTGGTTCAGTAGTTTAGCTGAAAATTGGGGTGTTTACGCTAAGTTAATGTACAAATACCAAATTCTCTATATGAATCGCATACCGGTAACGATAGTAGCGTGGCGCCACCTTGTGAATGATACAGACTTGTGTCGCAGCCCAAAATTGCCAAAAAATCCATAAAACCCCCTATTTTGGTGTTTAAGGTCATTCAAAGTCATTGAATTCGGCGCCAGTCGAGAGCCAGTGTATGACTTCCTATTTGTGATTAATAGTAACCTAGGCTCTATCTCGCACCATTACTGAGATACAGCGACTTATTGGCCAAAAATCGCAAATTTTGCCCACCCTCTCTCATTTAGCACCCTCGTTCGGGGTGACCCCTTTCGAGTTTATGGAAAACTTTACAGTTCCTGAAACTAGAGTCTTCCAGGCAGCCGATGGTGAAGATTTGGTGATCCTAGCTTGCACCGTTTTTGACTGATTTGACTGTGTGACAGACAGACGGATGGACGGAAGTGCGATGGCTAAGACGCGCTGAAAGCAGTGCAGTAGCTGCTTTCACGCGTAATGATGCTGATATTAACAAAAAAAAATAATTTTTGCCATGCAATTGCTTTGTATCAGTATCTCATTTATACACAAGCATATGATTGCTTGGTAGAATGTAATTTAAACACATTAATGGATGAATATCAAAAATATCGAAAGCATCAGGATATTTTTGATATTTTCAAAATCGCGAAAATATCGCGATATTTTCCAAAATATCGCGATATTTTCCAAAATATTGCAATATTTTCCAACCCTGATCCTTGCACTGCATTGCGTTACGTTGCGTTATGTTGCAAAAGTAAAAAACGGATCGGCGGATGTGTGGATCAGCAGATGTTGCAACAGTGTTAGGGCTAGGGTTAAGTTTGTGAATAGAATTAGGAGTCTTATGTGTAATAAACAGATTGCAGATGTGCAGATATGCAGATGTCGCCAACAGCTAACTCTGTCATTAAGCTGTAATTTATTAGTTTAACCATCTCCTAACCTTATTCCTGACCCTAACTTGATTCCTAGCCCTGATCTTAACCCTATGCCTTGCCACAGTCCGATCCTCGTTGCGAAATCCGCAGATCCGCACATCCGCAATCTAATTTCTGCCCTTAGCCCCTGCAAAAAGTAATAGTAGTACGCGCAAAGGATTGCAGTTTTGAGGCAGTGATTGCTTTTCTACAAAAACCGGAACCGGAACTCCTGCACTGACCGATGCATTATGGGAATTGTGATAAACCAAATAGCACTGGCCTGGGCAAAACACTCCACCAACCAACAAACAACCCCTTACACAACGTGGCCAGTGATTTACAAGTGATTTTTGAAATTGGAGTGTTAAAATTTAGTGAAAAATAGTTGATAAACATACATACCAATGGTACAGTATATGCGTTTTGGCCATCGTATTGCAGGCCAACACGAGCAAAACATAGAAACAGAAATTCTGGGCTAAGGACCAATGTTATGATTGTATTATTCATGTTATTTTTACCTCTGTGGTTGTTGCAGAGAGAATTACATTTGATGTGACAAAAGTTGAGTTTGTGGTGCACTGCTAACAAAAATGACTGAAGTTGAGATCAAACAAGAACCTGTTAGTTATTTTTTCAGTTTTTATATATATTGTTTATGTATTATTTTTATATCTACACAATTGATCTTTGCAATAGTCTTGTTCTGACTGTCAGACGAAATTGTCATTTGGCTGGTGAAAGATATGTCAGCAACTCCCAGATTTAATTTTGGTGATTGTACTAAAATTAAACATTTTTGGTGTTTTAAACTTCCGTCGGTTTCACTTTATCATCTACATTTTCTCTTGGTGGCGATGCAATAAAAACAGAAGCTGGTTAGTGCAAGATCTCATACTGAGAACTACAGACAGTCTTACTGTACTAGGTTCACTGAAAGGCTGGAACGCTTCGTCTCAGTACGTCGTGTCAGCCGGCTCTTTAGCACTGTTTAAGAGCTGACTGGCCAGTCACACTGCACCATAGTCGTCACCACGGCGGTGTGGAGCTTAGCCGACTAACTATTCAGATCCAGATCCCAATATTACGCTGTTTTTTAGTCCGCCCGAAAACGATAGTTTTCGGAAAGACTTATGTTTTAGCCCAGATGTTTTTTTATTTAAAAAAAATTTTTTTTCCGAGCGCGAGATCTCCGAGATGCGTGGGCCAATGGGCATGAAATTTTGCATGATGGTCAATACTAGGCCGAATTTTATAATGCCGGTCCAAAATTTTGGGGGGGCATACCCCAAAAAAATTTCAGGGGCCAAAAACATGCAAAATTTGGCCCGATTTCGGACGACTTCGAAGTTCGGCGGCGAATATCTCCGAAACGGATGAAGATATTCAAAATTGGATTTTTATTCCGTCTACCACGATTCCTCCTGTGTTAGGCGAAACAAGTCCGGTGAAGTTTGGTCCAGTGACCTTGGAGATCTCGATGTTGAATCGTACCCACCTAAAACACATTTTTCGGAAGACCATATTTCGGCCCCTAGGGAGTGCTGCGCCCCCAAATTTTTACACGCGCTAGAGAATGGCCAAGTCTTACTAGCGCACTCCCCACCGGGGACCCCCCTTACAAGTTTTTTCAAAGGGGGTCAAAAATTGGCTTAAAATGCAAAAGCGCCTATAAATTCGGAGTTACGGGGGTTAGGCCGACGAAACTTTGGCACTTGACGTGTCACTAGGTTGGAGTGTTAATGCAAGTACAACTTTTGGGGGCACCGCCCCCTCTTAAAATTTGGGAGGGCAAAAAACGTCCAAAATTTAGTACGTTTTACGACAGCTTTCGAGTTTGACCGCGAATATCTCTGGAGCCGATAAAGACAGCGACAAAATCTAAACGGTGTTGACGAGAGCGATCCTTTCGGTGTTGAACAAAAAAAATTTTGGGAAATTCGGTCCACTACGGACAAAGTTATAAGCGCTCATGTTGACCTACCCTAAGTCGACAATGCGCGTTCGGCGTATGCCAATGCATTTGAGTTCAGGCCACGTGACTTTGATGCCGGGGAAATTTTACCCTCCCCCCTAATTTCCCCCCAATCGGACTTAGGGCGCCGGGCGGACTCACAGTGGGCTTTGCCCCAAATTTCTAGTTATTTACTGCAGCCTGCAGTAAATTGCTCATTTTCCAGCATTCACTGTTCAGTTATTGAATATCTGTTCTACCAACCAGTTGGTTTTATTGGGTAACCAACTTAAAAATCATCTGAAACAAATTTTAATTTCTTATGGCACTAATAATGACATTTCATTGCAGTTAAGTTTTCAAACGAGAATTTGCATTTTTTTATCTTTGTTTGATGTGGACAAATGTATAGCAGTGCTTAGTTTAATAAATTGAAACATAAATGCCATGAAAACAACAAAAGCCCACAAAACCCAAACCTATTTAGTTGGGATTTTTTTAAAAATATCAGTTAAAACCCACTGGGTTGTTGAGAGCTTTTCTAAAAAGCATTTTTTACCTTGAAAATTTGGTGAATAAATGCTGCTGTCACGTGTGTTTCAGGCTGACGAATGGAATGAAACTGAGGAAGGGAATGTATGCAATGAAGAAAATATAGCGGTCATGGATGCTTACAGAGACCATCATCTGCAGCCTGTGGTTGCAATTTCCAGACTCACCCAGGAACAGTATGTTGACATTGCTTGATTTGAAGAAATCATTTTGCCATAATGTACAGGGTGGTTCGAAAAAAATGGCACAAAGTTTGCCATGCAAGCGATTTTGAACTCTTTGTCTTAGGATTGCGATGTTTGCATCAAAATGTGCAGCAGAGACTGTTGGCAACGAAGCAATTAAAAATTTTTGTCCAGTTCATTAATATTCTTCGTTAATTTGCCAGAAGTAGGTAGATGCAGTGTACGGACAAAAGGCCACTGGGACAAAAGGCCAGTGATTAATCTAGGCCCTGTCTCGCACCGTTATTGAGATACAGCGACTTATTGGCTAAAAATCACAATTTTTTTCTACCTTCACTCATTTAGCACCCTCGTTCAGGATGACCCCTTTCAAATTTATGGAAATGCTTTACTGTTCCTGAAACTAGAGTCTTCCAGGCAGCACACAGTTATACTGAGTCAACATCTATAACTGTGACCTTTTGTTTGGTGGCCTTTTGTCCAGTGGCCTTTTGTTCGGGATTCGGTAGATGCACATTAGCAGTGAAATCACCTGTATGTAAAGAACTTGCTGCTGCAACCCAACAATAATTTATTGACCTGTGTTGTTTTCATAGAAATGGTAGAAACGTAGCTTGTGGTAGATTTAATGGTTTTATGATAGTTATAATGCAGTACATGGTGGGCCATAAATCAGTATTTTTGACCATTGATAACTTGCTGATGGTTAGCTGTGTGATACGACAAGAATTTGTTTTCAAAAATTTTGTCTAGAAAATCGGTAGATCTTGCATATCAGTGTGCTTAAATATTTTTTGCCAAGTTTGTATAGATGTTCGGCACCCCTGAAATTATGCTGCATTTGACAGTAGCACATAGATGTAACTCAGTTTTCATTTATACCATGAACTACAATATTAAAACACACTGATGAGTGATTCTACACTTTCTAGTCAAAATATTCTGAAATTTTTGACACATCACAAGCCTCTCAAGTCTCAACCACTAACCATTGCTGAGTTATCAACACTGAAAAATATTTTGTAATTCTGATCCACCCTGTAGTAGTAAGAATGCTAGCAATCGACCTGTGTGACTATCTGTTGTGCATTCTGATGAAAACAAACCTGTAATGTGCTGTAGTCTGTAGAAGCTAAACAGCAGTGTTATAAGGGCAGCTGCCAGAATAACATTCTGCATGTCTTAACTTATCAGGGATTTGGACAGTAGATTTTGGCGTATTGTCTGTGCTGTTCATTTAGATATGGTCTGAGGTTATCAAATGCAGTTGAATAGGTTTATGTTACTTGCAAAGAGTGCCTGTGTGTGTTTGTAGGATTTCAGAGTGGATTGCCGACAATGAAGGTAAATGTAACCAACATCATCCTAATTATTGTCTTCATAACAGTAACTTATATTGTGCTATTTACAATAAGGACAGTGATACATTACAGTGTTTGTTTGTTTGCGTAAAAACATGAAACACTTGATTTTTTTACCGTGAGGTTTTACTCACTTGTTATGTTCTGTGTTAGAGTGGTTTGGGAGGATGCCAGGAATTGATCCCCATTTGCAATTTTATTAACACTTAAAGGATCAGAATTTTGCTTCAGTATGATTTCGATGGGCATGGATTAACGTGTTTGTGCAGAATTTGGGGAAAATTTTGTAAATGCAGAAGAGACCAGGTTGATTTTGTGTTGCATGCCTCAACAGAAACTAGAAATTTGGGGCAAAGCCCAATATGAGTTTGCCTGGTGCTGTAAGTCCGCTTGCAGAAAAAATAAGGGGGGTTGTAATTCCCGTCCTTGCTAATTCATGTGGCCAAAACTCAAATGCATTAGCATACATAGAATGTGCAGTGTTGACCTAGCTTAGGTTGAAATGAGACAACGGAACTTATTTGTTAGTGGACCAAAGTTCACCAAATTTTCTCTGCCCAACAAGCGACGAGTAGCAGTTGATCACTTGCGATTCTGATTTTTGATATCTCGATCCGTTGCAGAGATATGTGCCGTCAAAGTCTAAAATTGTCTAAAATCGGGTGCACTGTTGACTTTGGATAGGTCGGAATGAAACAACATAACTTTTTTGTTAGTGTGCAGATTTTCACCAATTTTTTTTGTTGAACAAGGGAAGGCTGTAGTTGATCACCTGCTCTTCCAGTTTTTGACAGCTCGCTTCTTTTCCGACACATTCACACTCAAAGTCGAAAGTTGTTGTAAAACACACTAAATTTTGGAAGTTTTTGGCCCTCCCAAATTTTTAGGGGGTGGTGCCCCTCCCAAAAGTTGTACCCGGGTTATCGCCCCCACCTAGCGGCACGTCATATGGCAAAGTTTTGTTAGGTTACTTCCTTTGAATCCAAAGATCTTGAGGCTCATATGCTACATTTTAAGCTAATTTTTGACCTTTTGAGAAAAATTGTTAGGGGGATCCCCATCTTTAGTGGGGTGTGTGCTATCAAGACTTGAGCATTCTCTAGCACATGTAAAATTTTGCGGGTGCAGCACCCATTAGGGGCCGAAATGTGGTTTCGCAAAAAAGTTGATTTGGGTTTGTATGATTCCACCCTTAGATCTCCGTAATCAGTGGACCAAAGTTCACCGGACTTTTTCACTGAACGTGGGAGGATTCGCTGTCAATGAAGTACATATCCGATTTTGAATATCTTCATCCTTTTGGAGATATTCGCTGTTGAAGTTTGAATTTGTCTGAAATTGGGACAAATTTTGCACGTTTTTGGTCCCTAAAATTTTTTCGAGGAGGGCCCTTCAAATATTTGGAGCCAGTTTTTAAAATTCAGCCTAGTACAGACCACGGTGCAAAATTTTGCGCTATTGGCTTGGAGATACCATGGCAAAACAAAAAATTTTTTTTAAAAATCTGCAGTAAATTTAGTAGTGAAACATAAGTGCTTTGAAATCTAACGTTTCCGGGTGGACTATTAATGGATTTGATCCCCATTTTACAGTCCTAGGAGAAATTCTATAGAAAAGTTGACACACACTATTTAATGACCTCATCTATTTGTCAAGTTTTTTTCCCAAATTGATGCAGTTTGCCAAAAGCCGATGTTAGAAATCTTTCCTAGTGCCGCTAGTGTCTGAATTTATTTTCTGCAGAGAATTGCATCAAAGACGAAAATAAAGAGGACTTTGTTTAGTTGTTATCTAATTACAGTCTTTGCAATGGAAATTGCCAAAAATGATTTTTTCAGCAGGGTTTCTGCAGTTGTTTAATGAAACAATCCTAATAGCGAAAGAGACACAAAGGAGTCGTGAACTTGGTGTATCAGCAGAAATTAACATTAGAAAATTTTAACAAATAATCAAATTTTGATGGTTAAAGTATAGGTTAAATTTACGTGGGTAAAAAATTATAAGGTGGATACAGTTTGATCACAATAACAATTTGAACTCATGATTTAATAAGTTATTTTTGCAAAAAAGGTCTGTGTTTTAATCTGTCTACTAGAATGTGTTAAAACACTGAAATTATGGGACTCGGTGCATCTCTGAGACATTATAGTTAAATAACTGAAAAATTTGCTAAATGTAAAATGCATTGCCGTTGACATTACCACTGTCTTCTGTTACCTTTTGATTAAGATTAACAATTAGTTAGTCGCTAATGTTCGCAAAGTTATCAGGTTAAAAATTAATTGTTATTAGGTTCAATGGTATGAACTTTCTCATTTGAACACAGTATGTAGCATCAAACGGATAGGATATTGGCTTCAGGCATTATGATTGATAGCGGCAAATTGTGCTATTATTTCATGCAGTATTGGTATATGTTACTATGTTATGCAATGTGCATATTGTACAGGTGAGAGTTCAGTTCGGGTGAAGATTGAAGTTGATAGTAATGATATCACTGAGCATCCACACGATGACAACCCAAGGCCGTATGTGTGTACAGTGTGTGACAAACAGTTTAAAATGAAAAGAAATATGAAGTGTCACAAATGAGTGCATGCTGGAGAACAGCATGCATGCGATCAGTGTGAAGTTTTTTAAGACTGAAGATGTCTTGAGGTGGCATATGAATGTTCACAACAGTAAATACAAGTGCGCTGATTGTGGAAAATGTTTCACAGACACCACAGCATTAACAGTACACAAGCGAAGTCATTCTGGAGAGAAGCCGTTTGAATGCACTGTTTGCGGCAAACAATTTACACAATCAGGTAACCTTGTTAAACACAGCAGAATTCACAGTGGAGAGAAACCATGCAAATGTCTTGAGTGTGGCAAGGCATTTAGTCAGTCTGCCATTCTACGCACTCACATGAGAGTCCACACGGGAGAAAAACCATACAAGTGTTCACTGTGTGATGCAAGCTTCAGCAAATCCAGCCGCTTGCAAAGCCATAATCATCACGTACACAGCAACAGAAGACCTTATGACTGTCGTTTCTGTGGGAAGATGTTTAAAAGTAGCGGTGATTTGAAGAAGCATGTTTATACTCACACTGATGCAAAGCCGTACTCATGTAGACACTGCTCAGACTGCTTTGCACAGCTTGGTCAACTCAAGAGACATCTGCTGAAGTCACACAATGAAGGTACTTGGCTGACATGTCACATTTGTGAGAAGAAATTCAGCTGCAAGGGTAGCCTTAAGAAACATGTACTTCTCATCAAGATGTGAAGCCGTATGTTTGCGGTGTTTGTCCAAAGTGTTTCTATATAGCAGATGAATTGAAACGTCATCAGCTGAAACACTCCGATTTCAAGCAGTTCTGCTGTGGCTCGTGTGGTAAATATTTTAAGTACAAAGAATATGTATAGTGCACTTCAAGACGTGTTCTGTCAGACTGGGATATAAACCAATTTTCTAGCTGCTGGTGCTGTCTAATCTACTCTGACGAGAGAGTCAGAGTTATATCAACAGAGATATCACTGGTAGAACTGTTGCAGTCACCTTTAACACACAATCCGTCATTTTTTTTGTTTTTTGGTCTTTGTGACATTAATTCTGGTAGGACTGCAATCAATTACAAATTTTTAATTGATTAATTTTCAAAAGTTAATCAAAATTTATTGATCAGTTTGTATTGATTTTGGTAGTCAAGAAAGACCATGAAAACTACAGAATTCAAGTACTAGTTGTCATCATCTTTTGCATACTAAAGACCAGAAATTTGAGCTAATGCTCACGAGATGGGCGAAAGCCTATAGCAGTTCTGTTTCAGTAGTTTAGCTGAAAACTGGGGGGTTCATGCTAAGTTAATATACAAATACCAAATTCTCTATATGAATCGCATAACGATAGTTCCGTGGTGCCATTTTGTGAATGATATAGACTTGTGTTGCAGCCCGAAATTGCCAAAAAAATCTACAAAACCTTCTATTTTGGCGTTCAAGGTCATTCAAGGTCATTGAATTTGGCGCCAATCGAGAGCCAGTGTACGACTTCCTATTAGTGATTAATAATAACCTAGGCCCTATCTCGCACCGTTAGGTTAAACTTTCTGTCTGTTGTAAAGTTTAAACTTACTGTTCTGTTATTATGCGTTTGTGTGCATTCTGCCTGAAAAGGTCGTCACCGAAATGACCTATACTGTGTCGAGTGGGACGTTAAACCCTACTCACTCATTCACTCACTCGCACCGTTACTGAGATACAGCGACTTATTAGCCAAAAATCGCAAATTTTGCCCACCCCCCTCTCATTTAGCGCTTTCATTCGGGTGACCCCCTTCGAATATATGGAAAAACTTTGCGGTTCCTGAAACTAGAGTCTTCCAGGCAGCCAATGGTGAAGATTTGGTAATCGTAGCTTGCACCGTTTTTGTCTGATCCACCCGTGTGACAGACAGACGAACGGACAGAATTGCGATGGCTAAGACGAGCTGAAAGCAGTAGCTGTGTGATTGGACTTTTAGTACCATGGACTGTTCGTACTGTTAATTTATTGTTGTCTGTGATATATCAATTGCAACCAGAAACTGCCCAAAATTGAACTTCTATTATTTGAGATGAATAGGCCTAATTGTATTTTGGCTGGAGCACTAAGCACTGCTTTTGTTTTTCATTTATCAAGCAGATAAATTTGATATTATCATTATGAACTTCAAACTTAAAAAAATAAAATTTAAATTAATCAAACTATTAAGGTCTGGACTTTGGAGCCCCATTGCTGCTCCAGAGATTTCAGTCTCCAAGCTGCTGTGCGCTGCTAAACTCTAAAAGTACACGACACATGAATAGCCCATGGTATGAAAAGTCCATAATCCATGATCACGGTGCAATTTTTTTTAGATTATTTCAGAAACGTCTAATATGATGTGATAAAGTGCCGCGGGAATAAGTCTGGAAAAGCTACTTGAAAGTCCTTGATTTTTTAAAAACAAAAATAATTGTGGCTATTTTGTCTCTTGCATCAGAACTTTTCACTGTTGATTCCTGTTGTCTCGTAGCTGCCAGAATCGGAACTGTGAAGGGGCATGATGTCTGTTATGTTTGTCTCTAATGTGTAGTTCTGGACAGAGTTTCGGGAGCGCCTGGAACTTAGTGATGTAAGGCACCGTACTGCATTAATTTCGACATGTTTTGTTGCACTATGTTTTGAACTGATTTTTACACAAAAATTCAGTGTAATTATGGTAATATGTCGACATTGTTTGCCATAAAACTTGGAATAGAAGCCTCCAGTTTCTGTTTGTACAAATTGTCTTGACTCCCGGCCTGCATCCAGGATCTGGCATTTAGTCGGGACCCAGCTTGTATAAGTACAAGTTAGGCTACCTTGAATCCCAGAGCCTACCCGTATTTTACTGTATTTTCAAAAGAATCAGAAAACTGTCTTCTTATGTTACGTGGGTATCTTAACCATAGTAAGCTGTATTGAGTGTATTCTGTGTAACTGGGATCTGGCTTATACCCGGGACCTAGTGTTTATTTGGGACATGACTTCTAATCGAAGTTTTGTGGTATTTTTCGTTTTATCAGCTACATAGATCATTGTAGTGTCTACCGTGTCCATGCCCTACTACACTCTTAACTCTATTTCTTGCAGGACCAGATTAAGGCTTTGAACGGCCTTAGGCCAATTTTTTTTGCGGGGCCCCCTTATGCATATGCATGATTAAAAGATGTGCATGATCTTTATTTGACTGCAAGTTGCCGGATTATTTTTTAATCATGCATTTATGGTGTAGATTACAATAAACCATCTGTTATTTGTCAAACAGCCAAAATTTAAAAAAGGTTGTATCCCAGTATTTCATTGTCTGCAAGTTTTTAAATTCAGTTAAGAGGTCTGGGGGAGGTCTGTGAGCTGCTCCAGCGGGGTCTGGAGTGAAGCCCCAGCCAAAATTGAGTTTGTTGCATTTCAGTGTTAAGATGTGACACATGATGGCATTAATTTGGATTATTTTTCTCTGAATCAGCTGATCATATTAGCATGAGGCCAATAGAAGTGAGGGGCCCGGGCCAGGGCCTCTTTGGCTAATGCATTAATGTGGTTCTGATTTTTGAGCAGTAATTGTAGGCTGTTTGTATAATGTCCAATCATCCATGCACACTTGCAAGGTGTTTTAATTTTGTTTGTGAATATGTGTTAGCGCTGACTTGATTGCCGCATAAAAGTCACGTTTGTGATTCACAGTCTTATTTTATTCTCGTATCAGAATGCTTCAGCATAGATGCTGTAGTATTGTTGGAGCTATAATAATAATCCTAGCTAATTAAGCCTACAGGTCACATATGTTTGCAAGGAATATGTGAGCAATAAAACTAGTTACAGCTACATGGTGCTAGCTTTGTTTGCCTACACTGGGCCCAGTTAGTACCTACAATGACAATCAAAAAAATATGACAGCAAATCAATGGAGAAGGTTAGTGCAAAATAAGGTAAATGATACAGTAAACAAGGAAATAATGGTAGAAAGTTCACAGAAGACAAAGCTGTGTGATGTATCAAGTGCTGATGCAGAGTTGAAGAATTATCTGAAGGATCTCGCATGGTAAAATTCCAGAACAGTTTTGAAGTCAGGACGAATATATTGAAGTTGAATTCCAACTATGAACAGAAAGACGAACAGTGCTATATCTGTAGGAAACAAGAAACAACACGGCAAATATTTAAATGCGAAGGAAGCACAGTAAAAGGACTAACAATAGAAAGATACAAACAGATGATTGGAAAAGAAGGCCCACAGACAGAGGACATGAACAGTGTAAGTCAGTCTGCGTAAATGAAAAGAAAATATAAGAAAAACAAAAATAAAGACGATTGTGAATAAGTACGGATGAGAAGACAACCTCCACTCCAGAGGAGTGTCCGGCAACGGATCCGCCCAAGTTCAAGTAGTACAGTACCTAGACGGGTGACAATCTGTGGGCAGGTAAACTATCTATATAGGCGGTAGCGCGTCTTCCCTAGCGACAGCTGGGCTTTCTTGTTTCAAGTTTGGCTTGAGCGCAGGCTGCACGAGTGACGACGCATCTAAGTTTCTGAACGCTGCGGTTCTAAACATCAATAGAACTAGATGTGTTTACTTATTTTTTTTTCACTTGTTCATTTACTTATTTATTTGAGGACATGTTTGGACTTGCGCCGGAAATTCAAACTGCGATTTGTTGACATTTTTTTGTTTACTTTTCATTAATCGCATTTTTCTTGTACTGTGGTATCACGAAACTTGTATTGAAGTTCTTGCCAATTTTGTTAATTAATTTGTCTTGTAAACAAACAAGATGACTGACGTTTTGTTCGTGAAAAATGTGCCGATCACGATTGTACAGCAGGGCCAAGAGACGCGGTATTTGCTTCACTCCGTATGTCAAATAATCTATATATTTAACGGACACTAGTTTGATTTTAATTTAAAGAACAGTCAGTTATTGTTGTGTTCAAATTAGTGTGATTTTAAAATTTAGTACGGTGCAACCAGAACACTTCAGTTTAGTTTTGGCCCAGCTTCTTCTTCCTCTTCTTTCCATAATGTACAGATTCTCTGTCAGTAGTAGCACGTAGGTAGAAATAGCCAGTCAGTGTCTGGACGCAGGATGCAAACTTGCATTGTTTGCTTTTAGTGATGTATTGCTGAAGTCCGGCAGTGGGCTTGAGTCCTTATTTTTTGTGACTCGAACTTGAACTAAGAGGACTTGACTACATCACTGCATGTTTCTGAAGTAGATTTTACCTGCTGAAATGTATGTGTCTTTGTGCACAGGAAAGTGTTATTGTGTGTGTCAGTGGAAATTGAACACATTACTTCACCCATCAGTAGAAAGGTGCTTCATATTGATCTTTTTTGTGCATGGCAAGTGTGCGTATGAAGTACTTGTGTCAACCGATAACGTCCACATTCTTGAGGCTGATCAAACGTGCTAAATGTGCAGATGGGAACAATTTTACATCAGTGTGGGAGTACCCCCATTTCACCTAATTCCATTTTGCCAAATCTCATTTCGGCTAATCTCTTACTCTAATTTTAAACCTAAGCCTAACCCAGTAACCCTTGACTTCAAACTTTAGTTGTGGTTGCAGGCAAACTAGCATTAGGCAAAATAAAATTAGGGGAAATGGGAGGTCACCACAGTGAGATACACATTTTTGCTTGTTACAGATTTCAAGCATTTTTGTAGATTTGTTTGTATCTGTTTGTTTGGCAGCATTCCTAGCTAGTTGTTTGCTTAGTGATGGGTCAAGACTAAGATTCGCTGAGTACTTTAGTGATGCACTGGCAGTGAAGAGTGTGTTTTCATGGCCAATGTAGGTAGTGGTGGTGAGACTAACAGATGAAAGAGACATGGTATTTTTGTATCATATGCGGATGACCGAGGAAGAATATCGATGGTATGATTTAGCTCAACTCTCACATTTGCTTCCTTAGCATTGCTGTCATATTGCTGTCAGAATATGGCCTGTTTTTAATCTGATCTAATCTAGTCATTGCTAGTGAAATCTAAATTGGTACGTTGTAGCACCAGTCATTGTCAAAATGTTACTGTGAATCGGAAGTTTTGTGTTGGCACCAATCGGTCCTAGGTGTGCTAGCCTACGGTACACAGTTTAGTGAGGATTATTTGCTAAGTTTCCACAACTGCTATTAGTGATGCTTTAGCAGTGAATGTTGTACATTAATTTGTGTCATTGTGTAGTATGTATTTTGCATTAGAAATCTTTTTTGTCCCTGCATAGCAGTGATGGAGTTTTCGAGGATTATTCTCTTCGACCTCAAGGACAGTTCGAGGACAACAAATCATGGCCTTGGCCTTAGCCTCGATGCTTTCAAGGATGAATAAACTTTAGCGTGGCGTTAAGTTCTGAAACTACAAGGACATGTAACAATAAGCCTGAACAGTGAAGTCACGTAATAGTAGTCAGTGCAATGAGACGTTTTTGGTCATAGCTGTAGGACCGGGCAAAAAGTTCGGTTTTCAGTCTGCTATGGCAAACTTGCAACGATGGCAATGACCAGACTGACTTCGGCAAACTGTTTCAGACCTATGCAGCAGTCGCTGGAAAGGTGCAGTCGCCAATGGCAGAATGCACAGTGTGTGGAGCGACCAGCGCTGACGTAGTCAAAGAGCGCAGGCGTCGACGTGCATTGAAATGTGACACGCTGAAGATCTGAAGCCAGGTAGCCTTGTGCAGAGCCGTGGAGGCAGCGATACACCAGCACTGTCAGCCGGAACGAAACGCGTTCTGGCGTCCGAAGCCAGTGTAATTTGCTCAGTAACGGCTGTATATGGTCCTGACGACAAGCCTTGAAGATCAGCCATGCAACGACGTTCTGCACAGACTGAAACCTGTCCATCACGATGAGCGACTGCATCACGTCGCTTGACACAGATCGATGTATGCTTCGTAGTTGTCAAAGGGCAGCAAGACACTTCAAACATGTCTGAGTGACTTTGGTACACATCGTCAGGTTAGCGTCAGTGAAAATGCTGAGATCACTTTGGCCTCCAGTCACTTCTAATAAATGTGCTCTCTGCAGTGGGTTTTTGGAAGCCTGTTTAATGTTCATATGATGTATCTACTGAAACATTGAAACTATGTTTGTCTGAGCATTATTATAATTTATGGTTCATTACAATTTGAAGAAGATTAAGCTTGCTTTTGATATGCAGTATAAAATTGTCATACTTGCATTATTGACCCATTTACTGGCCATGGTCTCGGCCTTGATTTTGGTGATCGTTAGCCGTAAACTTTAAAATGCTGGCCTCGAATCCATCCCTGCTGCATAGTAGTCATAGTTGTCGTAGTAGTTGTAGTTGTAGTAGTAGTAGTACTTGTTGTTGTTGTTGTAGTTTCAAGGAGGAGAAGCATTTGGTGTTTGGTTTTGAAGAGTTTCCACAGTTTCTTGTTGATTATCTTGAATGTTGCATTGAACAGGACAACGAAGATGACAGGGAGTAAGTATTCTTACTACTACTACTACTACAGTTGATACTACTACTAATACTACTACACAACAACTACTACTGCGACTATTAAGTCCACTGCAATTACTAACAGCTGTCATTGCTACTGTCTGGACTGGACTGGTGCATTGAACAGGACAGCGAGGAATGCAGAGAGTCAGTGCCCTTTGCTTGTCCTTGACTTTATAGTTTTGTATTTTTATATTTTAATTTTAAGCTTAAATTAGCTTATCCTGAGTTTTATATTCTGAGCAGTCGTTAGCTGGTAAATCTAGTTTGGTCGATGCTTTTAGCCTGTTTAGTCTCTCTTGGTTTGGCATGAAGCTGGCTCATTGAGTGCTTGTTCTGCGCTTGTCGAACTGCTTGATGAGCCAGTTTTATCGTATGAATTATATATTATTGACTGTCTTTGTAGACTGTTTGCTCAGCTGACATTTGTTGGGTCGGACCGCGCTGAGTTTCACATAATGCAGTTCATCAAAATGCCGAGCAAAGGCGACAAAGTTTCTCGAAGCACTGGCAAGAATGCAAAGAGAGATTCCATTCTGCCACTGGATCTACTCAAAGGAACTGACAGTGACGTCAAAAGCTACTTAGCTAGCTGTCTACGTGCCGTATATGTACGTGCGTTGTTACTACATCTCACTATTCCTACTACAGTCTACTACTACCACAGCTTACTACCACTACCACTAGGGTTGCCATGCTTCCTGGAAAGTGCTGGATTTTTCCCTTGATTTTCCAGGTTCTAGGAGTCCTGGAAGTTGAAGCTTCAGGTCCTGCAAAGTCTTGGAAAAATGGAAAATTTAGTTACAGTTAGTTGATGAATTTGCTGGGGGGCTTAAAATGAACAACCTTAGTCACTAGCATAGCACTTATTTACTGAAACACAACGATGAGATAAATTTCAAGATATTTGCCGTTCCATACACTTTATAAAGAAGTTTGCACATTGGGTTACACTCTACGTGCAGTACGAGGTATTTGCTCATTATGCTGTTTGTCTTCGTATCTTACAGTAGGATTTGAGAGGGTCCTGCAAAAACGTTTTAACAGCTCTAAAGTTGTGGAATTTTTTGTCAGAAAAAGTAGGGGTGGTAATTATGCCCCCCAGTCTTCATTAGGAAACTCCATTGGCGTCTTGGATCAGACGTTACTTTTAAGTTGGGCCCTGCTACTTCTGCAACAATTTTTTTTCCAAGAAAAGGTTAACATGTTAACAGGTTAACATAATATGGAAAACCCATCGTGGAAGTGTGGAGCATCACCTGCCATATGGAAACACATAGTGTCACTTGACACAGATAAACGCACCTTGCCTTAACCACCCCCAGTGGGCCAGTACTCGATTTGCATACTCTGGAGGGATGGAAGGCTGGGTTGACCTTGGTGTTGGTGATACACTGTTGGTTCACCTGTCTGCTATATAGGATCACAATGAGGCACTGCGGCAGCGGATTTCTGACGCAGAGACTGAGTTGAGTGACACGCGAGCAGCTTTAGCGACACGTTGTCAAGAACTGTCCAACATTACTGTCGATTGGACCGCAAAACTGAATGAACAGGCTGCCAGGCACAACGATGAACTTAGCAGCGAGAGACAAAAGTCACTTGAGGTAACTACTACTACTACTACTACTACTACTACTACTACTACTACTACTATTGCTGCTGCTGCTGCTTTGCTAGTTATAACCTGAGTTTACATAGCTAAAATTAGTTTTAGAGCTGTTGAATTAATGTGTTAACTTAATGCACTTAAATGCAATGAATCACGATTAAACAAATTAACACCGTTAATACGTACACGTACACAAATTGTCTGAAGCCAAAGTTAAACTGCAGATATTGGACAATCAAATTATATTCAGGTAATTATTTGGTTGCAGTTGCATCCCTACTCTAATAATTTTAACATTTTGGCATTTAGTCCTTTGTAACACATGTGCCCTGTACAATGAGTTTTTACTATTTCTTCGATTAAAAGTAAAGGTCGACAATTTGTATAGCGAACTGTCGCGTACACGCCTCTAATGCGCTTTTTGTCACTGATCAGAGCTGCTGGCCACCGGCTGCACAGCCATCGCGTGTAGCCTGCAGACACAGGCAGCTCTAGTCAGCTGTACTAAGGTCCCCATCTTTTGTAACCCATATAAATGGGTACTACTCATTCAACTGACCCCGGATGGATGGCAGGCTGAGTTGGCCTTGTTGGTTGACTGATAGCGGACTCTTTACCCACAACGTGGTCAAACAGCCTAGTGCAGGATAGGGTATGAATAAGATTAAACTGGCTTTTGGTATGCCATATAAAATTGCCATACTCAGTGGCCTTGGCCTTGAGGGTCACTAGCCTTGACCTTGTTCTTGTGGCCTTGAAGATCACTAGCCTTGGCCTTGAAAACGTTGGTCTGGCTCAGCAGTCCCTGTTATATAGCTAGTTGGACTGATACAGTGGCATAGACAGGGGTCTCCAGGGGGCCCAGGCTTTAAATGGAAATTTTTGCACAAAAAAAATCTGGTTCATAAATGTGTTGATTTTTGATGTTTAAAACGCTCTAAAACTTACCTGTGAGCATTACCCTTACCTTACTTTACTTCCAGGGTGGGCAGGCTGCTGCACCTGCCCAGTGCTGAGACCGTATCAGTTCAGCCCAATGCACTTCCCTGAATGTAACCGTAAGTTACAGGAAACGGCTATGAAGTCATGAATGGCTGTGAAGCTGTAGATAACGACCATGAAGTTGTAAATGGCTGTGAAGCTAAATCAGCGTTAAAGCCAGAAATTAACCAGTGCAAGGGCACTGGTAATGTATCTGCTCATTATTGGTTGGCTCTTAGTTGGCTCCTACTCTCCAGATTGTAAAAATCTTTCAGGCAGGTCATCAGTGCACAAGCCTCACCACTGTGTCAAGGTGGCCATGACCATGGTGGGGCCTATGAGCATCTTTATTTCCCAAAAAATTTTTGTGGGTGATACTCCCAGACCCCTGTTAAATGGAAGAGGGGTGGGGAAGGGACAGGGGAGGAAGGGAGAGAAGGAAAGAAAGGAGGAGGGAGGGGATGTCCCCAATCTCGATTTCTGGCCACGCTACTGAACAGAGGACTGCTTATTATGTCTGACATGTTGGCTTCTTTTGCATTGTTAGCTGCAGGCGAACATGCAACAGCGCGTGGAACGCGAGCGTAAAGAACAGGAACAAGTTAACATGAGAATTGTCAAAGAATATGAATCCAAAGTACGCGACCTTGACGCTACTAACAGGGTCAGTTGAACTTACGCGTGAGAAATACATTCATAGTTTATCGCGTAGGAATTATACCGCAGATATTTACTGTTTGCAATAGTGATGACAGTATTGTTTTCACCACTGTCCCAAAGTTTTTTTTAACACCTTCAGTAACTTGTGAACTAAGTGTCATAGGTCAAAGGTTAACTGAGGCCACGGGACCAGATTTTGGGATACTTTACTATTGCAAGATAGGACCATGTACAGATGTGTTGAACTTCGTATTCGCATTCGACAACATGCGAATATTGACCACTTTTCAGCTATTCGATATTCGACGAATAGTTGCTCGCACTTCTGTCGAATGTGAATATTTTATTTTATGCAACTTGACTGAATTCAGTTAAACTTTAGATAGAGGATACTGACTGAAGAGAACACAGAACACTCTCGATGTTTCATTTTCTTAATGGAACTTGACTGATTTAACTGAACTTTGCGTTAGATACTGATTTTTTCTCTGACTGAACACTGAACAACTACTTTGGATGTGTAGTGAAGTTTGAGGCTGAATAACTGTTCACATTCCTATTCGTTATTCGACGAATAGTAAATTTAATATTCACATTTGATGAATGCGAATATTTTCCGGTTTCGTCACATTCCTAGGACCATGTTGCTAATAGCTGCTGCTAGGTTGGTATCTATTGGCCGACATGATTGTGATATTTGTATATTGCAACTTGCCACAGTGATTACTGTGGACAAATTTAGCCTTGAGTGCTGTATTTGTTCTGTACTACTGGTTTGGCTTAGTTGGTAATGTTGTTGGTCGCATCAACTTTGATAATTATTAATTAACGCCGGGCTCGGTTAGTACTTGAACTGGTGACCAGTGTGAGAGAACTGACAATGAAGCGAAGTTCACTGGTTGTTGTTGTTGTAGTTTTTGTAGTTGTCTGTATCACTACTACATGTTGTAGTTGTTGTCTCAACTTGTCTGTTGAACACAGGAGTTGACAGAGGCTAAACACCAGCTGGAGGCCAGTGTCAGAGAACTGACAATGAAACAAAGTTCATTGGAAATGGAGAATGAAAGACTTCAAGCTGAACTGGACTCAGTTCGTCAGGAATTCAATTCACTGGGGTCAGGCTTTTTACACTACTGCTAGTATTATGCTGTGTAGTAAAGGTAAAGGTAAAGGTCAGAATATAGCTCTTAAGGAGCGAATCCCTCACAGAGCTATGGAGCGTCACCTGCCATACGCGATCACACAGTGTTACCTGCCACCCGACAGAGGTGAATGCAGCCCACCTTAACCCCAGTCAGATAGGTTGGTAATCGATTTACTTATCCTGGAGGGATGGAAGGCTGAGTTGACCTAGGCGGCTGGTTGCATACTGAGATGGTTTACCTGCCCACAGGCAGTCACCCATCACAGTACTAACCGGGCCCGGCGTACAGTAACTTCGCTGATCGGATCAGATTTGTTACCACTACACCATGCCACCAATTAGTAGTAGTAGTAGTATGAGTAGTGTACTGTGTAATGGTAGTAGTGGTACTCAGTTTAGTTGTAACGGTAGCAGTCACGAATACAATTTTATAGGGTCTGTTTGAATAAGACTTCAATAGGGCAATAGGGGTGCGTGGAGTAATCTTTTGAACCGTTGTTAGGTTTTGGTTTGCTGTTTAAAAAACAACCGTGGTTTTTTTTGTTCAAGGGGGTTTTGTTTCATTACGGTTCGGACTTAGCTCGGATGTGTTTCAATTTTTCAGTTATTGCTAGCTTTTTCAGTTATTAACAGCTTCCCCCGCAGGAAACTGGAGGAGACCACTCTGACGTCCTCGTATTACATGGATGAAAACCATTCAGCAGGATCTGAAATCCAGTGACCTCAATATGGACGACGCAGTTGACTTGGCTCAGAACCGTCCACCCTAGAGATTGATGTCTATGTTCGGCGCTACGCACTCTTAGTGGTGCTTGCCAGAAATGATGATGATGCTGCTAGGAACTGCATAAGTGTAACCGAGCAGTTTCCTGCTAACTTTTGCTTATGAAAAACTTTTTGCATTGGATTATGCTTTCTATGTAGAGTAAGTAACTGCTGTCTGTTTTTTGGGTTTCCACTTCTCATGGAAAGTCTTGGATAGTCTTGGATTTTTTTTTTGAAAATTCATTCCAGGACTTGAAAAATCCTGGAAAATTTCTTTATTTCTGGAAAGTCCTGGAAATTTAAGCTTAAGGTCCTGGAGAGTCTTGGAAAAATATTCTTGAAAATCACGCTTTTTTGTAGACTTAGATGGAAAACAAGCAGCAATAGTACATCACCAGTTTGTGTTGACTATTGCTTACTTAAATACTGCGTAAATTGGTAACGACATAACTGTCATGTCAAGTCGTCAAGTTGCCGTGCCGTCGTTGACGACGTTCGCGACCATGCGCTGCCAGAGCAGTCTGTCTTCTGAAGCCCTGATGAGCTCTGTTGGGCTGACTTTGTCCTTCCATGATTCTCCTAGGCTGTCCAGATACTTCCGTCTCTGACGCGCCTTTGTTCTCTTCCCATCTATCCTTTCCATTACCATCAAATTCTCCAGACCATGTTTTCTCAACATGTGCCCCAGGAAAGCTGGTTTCCGTTGACTGTGTATAGCAGTTCCAGATTTTTTTTTCAGCTTGCTTTGCTCACTTAAATGCTTACATTTTTCTTTATATTTAAACATGCATGGGTTACAAAAAGATCCTGGAAAATTTTTCATTTGGGTTTTGGAAAGTCCTGGATTTTTTCTTAACGTAAACTAGTGGGAACTTTTGTTTTTATATTTAAACGTTGGCGGGCTCCGAGAAGGTCGTGAAAAAACGTTCCGATGGTCCTGAAAAATAATGGAATTGATGGAATTTTCAGCAGTAAAAATGTGGGAAACCTGTCTGTATTACCGAATTTTTGTTTTTCAGGTCCGATCGCACGGAGCAGGAGCGTGAACTTTCACACGTAAAGATGAAGCTCGCGGTGATGGAACAGGACTTTAAGATGAAAGATGAACAACTTATGAGAGTGGCAGAGGAACTGTCTTTTGAACGTGATACGAAGGTCTTTTTCTCTGTCTGTCTGTCTATTTCTTTGTTCAGCGTCTGTTCGTCCATCCATCCATCTGTAATGATGCTTGAAGATAAGGAACTTTGGAGAGTTGCTGTCTTTTGGATGTGATGCCAAGGTCTTTCTCTCTCTCTCTTTCTCTCTGCGTCTGTTTCTGTGTCTATCTGTATTTCCTTTAGACTTTGGTAGTTACTGAGAACTTTAAGTTTGCAGATCAGTTGTTATTCTGGTATTTCTTATGCACAGGATGTATTAGGCCCCTATGGCAGGTATGTTTAAACTCTAGAGAGTGACTGTGGCTGTCCGAATGTAAATTACAGTGCACAGCAAGGAGTAGGACTCTGGAGTTCGTGAAATATTCTATTTATTAGACTGCTATAATTGTTATTCATATGATTCAGTTTCAAAATGGTGTTATTTTAACTAATTCTAAATCATGTGATCTTGGAATCCTGGGATTGGGATGCCAACAGTCCTGGAATTCGGGATTGGCAGAAATGGCTGGGTTCCTGGGATCTGGTGTCCCGTGATTGCAAGCACTGTTTATGACTTTGTGAATAGCGTAAGTTGGAGGATGAAATCGAGAGAAAACGCCGTCATCTGCGTGAACAAGCTGCAATACTCAAGGACAAGGCCAACGACATCAACAAAGCCAACGAGATCATCTCTAAACTACAGAATGACAACGTTGCCTACCACTCTGAGGTAACTACAACTGATACTAATAGCTGTAGTGGTTTGTAGTAGTTGTGGTACTTGGTGTTCGTCCATTCGTTGGATGATGAACATGACACTTCCTCAAGTTGACGTGTTGTTGGTGAGATGAGCACTGCCTCAGTGAGTTCTCTTGTGACGGAACAGACCAATCGCAGCACAAAATCCTGAATAGGGCTGCTCACTCAGCCAGGAAGCTGCCGACTTCCACTGCTGCTTCGGTCCAATGAAAGACGACCATCTATCCTGAGCCGCCTGCGTGCATGTTCACAACTACAGCTCCAGTTGGATCCTCACGTTGGTTCTGGTTTTCCCAGGTAGTGCAGGAAAAGGCGCTGGGTGAGGTGGATAGTTAAATAAGTCATTTGATAGGCAGTTATCTCAGGAATATTTGTAATAAAAATCGTTACAGTCTGGTAATTCTTCTTCAAGTTACAGTTGAAAATGTTCGGGATGTTTTTTTGAGACACAGTGTAGCCAATGAGATTAGGTTCAAGGTAACTACTACTAGCACTACTATGCAGTAGCAGTAGCAGCAGTAGCAGTAGCAGTCAGCTTAAAATCTATGTGATTTGGTCATATCGCGTTAATTGCCTGATATTTTGATCTTGGACATTATAGTTACCGGTATGTAAAAATGTAGACTTTCTATGAAGTGTTAGAAATTTTTTTAATGAGAGACCATTTCACGCAAGCAGAATGATGACTACTGTACTGCTGCCGATAAACCTAATTCATGATTTCATCTTTGTGTGATATTTGCTTCAAGGAGGAAGTTACGTGTTATTTGCACAAAACATTTTTTCCAATAAAGCTGTGATGTTTCGTGAATTTTTTTGATTTTCGGCTCACGGCTATAGATTTTTTGAATGCCGATCAATGTCAATGAACTTATGGATATCACAGCCACCAATGCTGGTGCTGATTGGTCAGCACCAGCATCGGCTGATTGATTGAAACTAATCAGTATGATAAGACAGAGATGCAGTGTTGTGATTGGTCGGTTGCAGGTGAAGGTCCGGCGAATGACGGTCATGGAACAGGAGAAATTAATGAACGAGAAAGTTCAAATGATCGCCGAGTTGCAGCGTGACCTTGACTTGACGCGCACGACCTTGAAAGAGACGGAAGCAGAAGCGACGGAAGCCAAGGACAAACTGGAGGAAAGTCGACAGAAACTGAGAGAAGCTCGCGATAAGATCAAGGACAATGAAAATGGTCAGTTTATTTTTCAACAAACTCGTACTTATTATTGAATACTTAATGATTGTAGTTGATTGATTTTTCAATTCCAGGATCTGGAATTAAGAAATTCAATCCTTTGATCCCGTTTTCAGAATTAGGTTTACCGATTGGTTGTTTAAGTGTTATTTCCATCCAGTGATGTTAACAAGGATTTGAGTGGCAAGGACCAGGACTAGGACTTTTCCTCAAGGACCAGGACAACAACAAGGACTTAACTGCCAAGGACCAGGACCATGTGTGGCCACCTTCTCGTGGTGGAAGCGTCTGGGCCCCGACGTCGACTGGTGACCACTGGCAACAGTCACCTGCCACTCGCCTTCGACCTCACTGGCCCAGCAAAGCGCCGCAACCCCCGGGATCCGGTTTCTGGGAGTTCATCACAGGCATCTGTTCGTAACTGATCCACGACACCTCTGGGACTACCTGGAACGGAATGGGATGGTAACTCGCCCCCTCGACTGGGAATGAGAGAGCGAGAGAGAGGACCAGGACCAAGACTTTGTTGCCAGGACAAGGACTTCTGTCATTTTCTCAATTTAATAGCAAACAGAAGTGTCAATCGTTTGGGTACTTGTCGTTATAAAATGCAATATGACTAAATATTGATATTATATAATATTTTAAAATATCAGTCTTTATAACAGCAAAACTTATTTCCACATGATGTGGTTTCACATTTAAGACAATGTCGCCAATGTGTGAAATAAATGCGACTAAAACCTGCACAAAACTGATAAAATATTACCAACAAATGCCGTCATAATTTGTGGCCGTCCACCATACACCAAACTGTGCAACGCCAGTCTTAACCTTTAAGCTAAAAATTTTCATGTTGGCTACTTTTGCTCCAAGAAATGTTCAGACCAATGTTGGTTTTCCTGGCCCTTGAGTTAGGAACAGTTAAGTATGGGACGGAGAGACCAACAAATGGACAGAGCCATATTGCGGCCTGCCAGGACTGCAGCGCAATAAATAGGCCTAACATAAAACTATCTGAACGCAGGATATCGATAAGTTTTCACTATTCTGAGTTGACACTTGACATAGACCTAATGTATGTCACTGAATGAAGAAACTCGACATTGGCCGACCCCACACTCTGTATTGTGATTAACCATCTAGCGAGCTGATGCATCATTTACCCAGAACTAAGACCATGAACCAGCATGCCGCACAGTCAGTCACAGCAGTTATCAAATGGCTGCTATTCAGGGTGTTTATGCCCTGCGGACAGGTGAATAATGTAATCATATAGGAGACAAAGACAAGGCTGTAAATCGGAAGACAGCGAAAACATGGGTTGTCGTAAAACAGCGTGTAGTCACTCTTTCAGCTTATTTTATTACATGCAGTCAGCCACAGGGACACCATGTTCATACAATAGGTCTCTGTGATATAGCCAGTAGTCTGCACTTATGAACAGATTTATGAGATGCAGATGAAAATTTTAACTTAGAAACGAATTTCAAGGACTTTACCTCAAGGACAAGGACTTCAATTTGGTCCTTAAGGAGTCCTTGACGACAAGGGCCACGAAAAGGATTAACATCACTGTTCCCTTTCAGACACTTCATTCCTAGGATGTAGGCCTCTACCGGTAGGTATGTGGGGGTAGCTGATTTGACGGTAAAAATGCAACTTGCACAACTTGACTAATTGCACATACAACATAATTCATTAGATAGCTAGAAGCGTTATTTGGTCATTAGTTAATTGGAAAAATGTTTTCAGCGATTTTTTCATAATCCCGAAATTTCGGGATGAAAATGCCGACTATCCCGGAATTCAGGATTGGCGAAAATGGCCGGGATCCACCCAGGATTGCAATCACTAATCATACTAGGTTGTAGCGGTGACTAGTAAGATTGTGAAAGACAGTCATCGATTGTTAAACAAGACAACCTCTATTTACTGACTTATCTGGTTAATTATGTGTCACTAGTGATCCAGTATCTAAGTCGTAACATGACTGACATTCAGCTAAGTCAACAACAGCAGCAGCAGCCGCAAGTGCAGCAGTCTCAGTCAGCTGCAGGAATGTTTCAGATGTCTTCCCGAACACGACCTTCGGTGTGTTGTAGTATTAGAACATGTAGTAGTAGTTGTAGTAATAGTAGCAGCACCAGTCATAGTTGTAGTGGTAGTTCGTAATAGAAATAGGTTGTCATAGTGGCTTGGCATAGACGTAACGCATTTCATCCGATCATCTTTGAGCCAAGCCGGGTTAGTGCTGCAATCGGTGACTGCCTGTGGGCAGGTAAACCATCTCGGTATGTAACCAGCTGCCTAGGCAACTCAGCCTTCCATCCCTTCGAGGTAGGTAAATCGAGTACCGGCCTATCTGACTACGGTTAAGGCGGGGCACATTCACCTGTGTCAGGTGGCAGGTAACACTGTGTGATTTCATATGGCAGGTGACGCTCTGTAGCTCTGAGATGGGTTTCTCATTAAGAGCTATATCACCACCTTTTAACTTTTATGAATTTACTTTTGACATGTGACAGTAGAAGTAGTATCAGCTCGCCCGTGTTGATTCAATTGTATCTGAAATTTGCATATGGGGCCTACTTGCTGACTCGAACATTTGTGCCATTTTTTAAATTGATTAATTTTTGGAGCTGCAGGACTGCGAAAAATTTTATCGCTGCTGCAACAATGCTGTGATGTTGAAATGTCTCTAACTATAAGTTTGCAATGTTTTTAATATTCTGTGCTCAGGGGAGGAGGTCAAAAATCAGATGACTCAACCACCAGAGTTTTTGGCTACGGTTCAAGTTGGACTTTTTGGAAAAAACCCCAATAAAGCCCAAGAAAACAAATGAAACCCACCGTGTTGGTGTTTTTAAAACCTGGGTTTCTTCGACTCTGATGTGATGTGGCATGATTTGATGTTAGGTCGATATGGCTGGTGCTGGTTCATCAATGAGCTCTTCACTGGTAGTTGTTGTAGGTGTACTGTTGTAGTTGTCACTATCACTACTACACATACTACAACCACACGTGTAGTGATATGATGTGATGTTAGGCTGGTTTGGCTGATGCTGGTTTATCAATGAGCCCTTGTTGTAGTTGTAGTTGTTGTAGTTGTATGTACCACTGCTACTCGACGTACTCGTACTACTGCTACACGTGTTGTAGTTGTGATGTGATGTCAGGCCGGTCTCAGTGGAGCTGGTTTATCAGTAAGCTCTTCACGACTATCAGCTTCACAGTTTAACGATCAGTCGACTCCTGCGACCACATCCAGTGCTACCGGACGATTTTCTGCCTACTCCAAGGTCAGCTCTTGCCTTCTGTCTTTATTACAGGCTGGAAAAAAGGTTAAAGTGTGCATGTAGCTCTTTGTGTAACTAGGAAACAATATCAGGGTGACCGCTTGTCTGGAAAACCTGGAAATGTCAGGGAATTTGAAACTTATCAGGAATTATCTTAACAGTCAGGGAATTGTCAGGGAAAAAATCTTGTCAGGGAAAAGTGTCCCACAACTGTTCATTACTAGTTGAATATTTGCGTTCAACTCCATTTTTTTCTGCTCGCTTCGTTCGAAGACTTGTACTCCCGTACTTTTAAATTTGCGGTGCCAGTAAGCCGCTTCTGTTTGCCTTTATTGTTTAAACTGCACTAAATTTGGTCAGTTAATTCTCTGGAAAATAAGTAAAATTGTTGCCAATAAACGTCATATCACTACTGTTGCGAGGGGCGATACTCCATCTGTGTTACCTTAAAATGTCTGGAAAAGTCAGGGAATTTGATGATGACTGGAGACTGGCCACCCTGTACGTGCCATATGGTGTCACACTTGACACCTAAGGTGAACACTGAACACAGTTTCCCTTATGCCTAGCCAGACAGGTTGGTACTCAATTTACCTACCCCGAGGGATGGCAAGCTGAGTTGACTTTGGTGGTTGGTTATATACTGAGATGATTTAGCCGTTCACAGTGAGTCAGTCGTCCGAATACTACCAACGCAACCAGGAGTCAACCCCATGACCTTCAAATGATTATGATCGTACTGTAAATGTCTTAGTCGTTACGGCAACAAGCCAGTGTCTCACTGCTATAGCTTAGCACGAACCAGCGGCGTTGTGGGTTAAACAGTATGCACGACATCAGGTTGCAGTTTTTCAACCAACAGATTGTGCACATTTCTGACATAGGAAATAATGGGTGCTCGGGGTTTTGAAATTGCCCCTATATTTTCCCTAAATTGTGGTATTATAGCCCCTAATTTTGCACTATTGGACCAAAAGCTGTTTGTCAGGAAGAAAATTTTTGGGCATTTTAAAATTTAGGGGAGGAGCAATTGGTCCTTTATCACAAAGCAATCATGAAATCACTAGCATCTGTCTGATGTCTGTCAGTGCCCCTTTGTTCAACATTTTCATTTAATTTGGCAGAAATTTTGTGCATTTGTTTGAGGCCCAAACTTAGGAACAAGTTTGTTCGCAGATGTTCACTGTTTTCCCAATGACTTTGCCCCATTCTTTGCCGTTGTCTGTTGTTTTTTTTTAAATTAGAGTGTGCAAAGTTTTAGTGAATTGTGGCCATTTGTTTCATGGTTCTGTGGCCTACTTTTTATTTCGCTACAACTTGTAACTGTGTTTTTAGTTTTTAATGCTAATTTGACTATCAAGATATCAGCCAAAATGTATTTGTAGGTAGCCAAATTTGTAGAATCACATTGGGCGACTTCACTTTTTGACTTTTGCTGAGCCTTTTCGCTGAGCCAAAGCTAAAGCTGAATGCTAAAGTCAGTACTTAGACCAAAGTTCAACTAAACGATTAAAAATGGTGGAAAACCAGTAAATTTAACAGGAAATAAATCAACCAGTTACGCTTGGACTTGCTTATTTAATTGCGCCGCGCATGCAAATGGCGTAATTACGTAATGTCTTACGTCATTGTGTAGCCATCACGGCGTTTATTTTTGGTACCAGACTGTTTTAATTCACTAAACTATCCGTGTTAGTCGCCATGTTTTTGCTCAGCGAAATCACTTCACTTTTTGACTTAAGTTTTTAGACTGAAGTTTAGGCTCAGCGAAAGTCTCAGCGAAAGTCAAGTCAAAAAGTGAAGTCGCCCATTGTCTTTGGGGTTCAGTGTATAAGCCAGTAAGTCTGTTAAGTACATTAGCTCTTGTGTCCTGTTTATGTTAGGTGCAGTTTCAGAATGCTAGTCCTAGTGAAGCTGCAATGTTTGCATCAAATCAAACCACAACTCCACTCGGCGTCGGAGTACCAGCTGACGTGACATCATCACAGACCAACAGCGTTTACAGGTACCAGTTCGGAGGAATTTATCACCGTTTTATATCGGCCCGTTGCAGACAACAGTACCATGTTAAACACTGGGCTAATGAACTGAAACTTTGAGTCCGAAAAATGGCAGCATACCTTGGACAACTTTTCCATCTATTATGATTCTAGTTTGTAAGTTATGAGCTCGTGTGGTACAGGCAGATATATGGGTAAGATCACCCACCACCCCATGCAGGTGAACGTGTCCCGCCTTAACCCCAGTCAGACAGGCCGGTACGAGATTTACCTACTGTGGAGGGATGGAAGGCTGAGCTAACTTTGATGCTTGGTTACTGAGATGGCGCAGACAGTCACTCGTGTAATTTATAACTAGGGCCCGTGGAAAATTTTGCCAAATTCCGCCGTTTAGTTTGCAAAATTCAGCGGCTTACCGCGGCAAAATCGTCTAAATTCCGCTGCTTACTGCGGCCTTCCATTTGTAAGTAAACTGAGCTTTATTCTATTCAAACACTTTACTTTCTGAAGAGCCACCTGGCGTAGTGACAATGTGCTGAGTTATGCTAGCAACGTACAAAGAGAATTACCTATCTTCTTTCGTTTTAGAAGTCCAATTTGTCAAGTTGTGTTGCGTTTATTTACGATTGTGCCATATTGCAATAGCTATTATTAGAGCCCACGGCTTTTGGCAGTTAAGTTTGATTTTTTCTGTGACTAAAATGCATTATTAAGTTAAAAATCATACTAATCGCCACTGAATTATTAACTTCTGCAAAATTCCGTTGAAATATCAAAATTCCGCGGCAAAGGGAAAATTTTGCGGCTCTGCTCGGAATTCCCCGGCTTGTGGAAAACTGTGGGCCCTATTTATAAACTGCTTGATAGCAACTCAACTGGGAATCAAACTCAAGCCTTTTTGATCATCTTGAAAGGAAGTCTAGCATGAAGATGTGTAGGAAGAGATTTTCATACCAAATTCCTTTCATTTCGGTGACTTTGTTCTTATTCCCATTTTTGTCCAAAACTTAAATCCAACTCCAATATTTTTCCTTTGAACAATTCTTATTTTCGTCCGATTCCCATATTGATTGGGCAACTCGTCTGAGACATCTGGCTATTGATGAAGAATTTTTTTTCTCTGGGCAGCATGCCCCCATCCAACGGTGCTATGGTGTGTATGTAAAAACGCAATGTCCTTCCCGAGCCTTGAGGCCCATTGGGTGGCCCTGATTTCCGTTTCCTTAGCCCTCAGCTGGACACCAGCTTACACTGTGAGACCTTGGATATGGGGCTAGTGTTAGTGCATCGCAGGATGTGCTTGTTTACGTCCCAGCTTTCGCTGGTACTCATTCCTCCTACCCATGGAGGGATGGCCAGGCTGAGTTGACCTGGGTGGCTGATTACATACCCGGATGGTCACCCATCCAAGTACTAACCGGGCCTGGCGTTGATTAACTTCATTAATGCGATCAGTGATGCTACCAACTGAGCCAAACCACTACCTTTATGATGTGTACAGAGCAAATGAAATAAACTGGAATAAACAGTTTATGCGTGTGTCTTGTGTAGGGAGTCAGCCGCTGGTCTGGACATCAAATATTTGCAACCCCAAGACCAGCAGCCTCAGCGACTACAGTCCAAACCTCCCTCGGCTTCCGGGGTCGGACGTGGTACTGGGGGTAATAGTATTGGGGGTGGGGGTTCATCTCTGATGATGGTG
>Ga0209367_1000768_pt1 | contig 35438 bp, 17 predicted proteins | sample WorMetLIZISLAND2_FD_187412 | JGI IMG/M metagenome (GOLD analysis project Ga0209367, IMG submission 187412) | Marine gutless worms symbiont microbial communities from Max Planck institute for Marine Microbiology, Germany - Olavius geniculatus... ... | reverse complement strand
AATTTACATTGTAGTAAAATAACAAGTAACACTCAGGTAATAAAACCAAACTAAGATTGCCTACACATACTAAATTAAACTAAATAAACATCTGTTTAAAAATGAAGCCTTAAAAAGATTGGAAGTAGAGTGAGGTAGAACAAAATTATGACCGCGTTTCCGTATTTCGTGTTCATGTTCATTCTCAGCAGGTAGTATACCAAATAAACAATGGTGGGCTTTTTGCATATTGCAGAAAAGACTTACAGCTCTGCAACTACCACCTTTTTTACTAGCATTATCGAGTAGACTAGTTACCTCCATAATTTTAGTAGTAAAGCCATATCGATATGCTCTCTTGAAAAAGGCATTAATTCTTCCCGTAAGTTCTTTATTAAGAAAGGGGCCCAACCTGGAAGAGCATACAGTATTCTACTTACTACAATAGCCTGAAAAAGGACAAACAATGTGCAGGGGCGACATAGAAACATGGCTCCAGCGCTCCTTCCGGCGGCGGGCAAAAGCACAAAAGCTTGGTGACTACGTCCAACTTTTTAATCACGACATAGAATAAACAGACATGCCTTCCTATGCTATAGATACGACTGATAAAAAACCGTCTGAACAAAAAACACGTAGACCCACGGCATGAGTCGCAAAAAAAACACACAGCAAAGTGAATGCAATAGGGAAGAGAAAAGAGAAAAAAGTGGAGGGGGTAAAGTAAAAGCCAACAACGACGAACATTGGTATCTGATGGCGAAGTAGTCGGCTTTGTGTCTGCGTCGGCCGGGCGGGTTGGTGACGACGCGTATCTCTATGCTGTTGCCTAGCGACGAGTAAACAAGCGACTCGCGGTGCTGGCGACTGGCGCATATCGTGTCACTCGGTTTAGACGATTGCTTCTCCTTCACCACCGCATACACCTGTACAACCATGACCGCACAGCGCTGCTGTTTTATCGTTTATCCAGCGTTGAATCCTATCAAAACAAATTAAAATCAAATGCAAGTTAAACAAAAATATATACAAATTACTGCAATATGCTAATAAAAAGTGTCTTTAGGAGCAGAATGGTCAGCGCACCTGCATTAGCCACGAGTTTTAACGGCTGGAATAAATGTAATTTCTACAACAGTTTTAAAAAAAATTGAAAGTTTGTGTAGCTTATTTATATCCAATGCAATTTTTTGTAGTGTAGGCATGTCTACCCTGAAGCATAAAACTGCATGACAGTAGACACAGTTATCGAAACAATAAAAAGGTTAGAACTTCTTGAAGCAGAGTGCACAAACTAATTACCAACAGTGGTTAACGTTCTGTGACAGGAGACAAGAAATCATCCGAAACGGTCAAGTTCATCTGTCTACAGCGGACATTCCCAAGAACGATCGCTTGTCTAAGCCGACCACGTACATGGGAGATTAGTCTAAGGCGAGGAGGTCAGTCAGGCGCTTAAGGTCTACCTGGCAGATGAGTTTCTGCTGCGGAGCGTCGGCAGCGTGTGTGCTGGCGGCGGCCCGTGATGTAGCGTTGAAGTCTAGCAGACGCAGTTGGATCGTCTGACCGGCAGGTGCTCGCAGCAGCCACGGTGCTTCCGGCGACCCGCAGCCAGTCTCCTCGGTCACCACGCTGGCCAGGTAGCCGCCCGAGCTGACCGCTTCGACCTCCACCGCTCGCCTGTCCTGACATCTGCTCTTCCGCCGGGTTACCACTGCAACGGCACCGCGCCACAGCCGCATACAGTATATACATCACTGTGATCGACGGCGCACTCTTACGTATCCAGGCTTCAGACGTACCTACCGACTCAGAGACTTATTACTATGACAAAAACAAATAGTTCTGTTTGCCAACGTTGTAATTCAGAAACGCGTCGAGTCAACCAAATCAATCAATTAAGCTATCAATCAAAAGACATCAAAGCGCTATTGTTGGCTACACTTTATCGCTATACGAGTAAATTTTCACTCTGCCTTTAATTTGGCGATTTTACGTCAACTGCCGATCTAGTTATTTTTGTTCTTAAATTCCTCCGCACTAAAGTATTTGTAAAGTTTTGCTGTCTTTAATCAAAATTTGTTAATATTGTTTCATAGTGCAAACTGAACATTCTGGGATGATTTTAGTTCGCTTTCTACCTTTGAACGTACAGTAGAGCGTGTGTCAAGTTCAAGTAGAACTAATTTACATTTGTGAACTGGCTGCCTTCATAAGGGCTGATTTTGAAAACTTAGAAACTTTCGAAGATATGCGAGTAATTTTAAAAAAACTTCAGGAAAAAAATCAGATTTAGAAAAAAAACTTAAGATGCTGACTTAAGAGGTTACAAAGAACTTACGAAGAACTTAGGAGAACTTCAGGAAAGTTTATAGAAAGTCTTTAAAAGCAGACACTTGACAAAAATAAAACTGTGCATAAATGGACAACCTTTAACGCAGACGTAGCTGGCCTCGAGATATCCGCGTACTTCGCGCGTGCACGGCAGAGCGCGGTGGTCGATGGTGGCGACGACTACCGAACAGCTGCGACGTCCCGAGCACAGCGGATCAAGTTGATCGAGGACGTCCAGCTGGCAGCCGAGATTGCCGTTGTTGACCGTCAGGCAGCGTCCAAGACGCATTCGACCGAAGTGCGCCGTCTGCATCAGGATCATCTCGTCCTCGCCCGCACAGCTCGCTACGAACTCCTCCGTCTCGCAGTACTCTGATATCACACCTACCAACACAACAATCATCACCATCATCATCGACATTATTTCTAGGACCACATGAGGAAACATACACAAAGTAGAATGACAGTCTTTACCGTCTGTCTGTCTGTCTGTGATGACTGAACTGATGACGCTAAAGTAACATGCTCGACTGCTCGTATAAGCGAAGTTACTTCTACTGTAATTCCAGGGGTAATTAGCCTCTTCGCACTTCAAAGCCGCAACATAAGCTTACAGCTAAGTCGGCGTCGCAAATTTAACGCCCCTCGTACCTTTACAGTTTACAGTCCCGAAGCCTGGTGATAGGATTAGTGACAACACAATTCTACAGTTCTATCTCTAATTTATTGAGGCATCGCGCGGTACTCCTGCGATAGTTGACAATGACAATGACAATTTGCACACTTGCGGCTATAAAGACAGCCGAATAGCTAAATAACGGTGCAGTGCAAACAGTGAACAAAATAAGAAAAAAGTCCATAAATGCAAAATAACACAGTACATGAGTACATAAGTGCAGATAGCAACAATAATAGTCCGTACTAAAAAAACAGATACAAGTAGTAATATAGGTGGGATTATATAGCTGATTGGTATTTACTGAGGGCGAAATTTACAAATGACTGAAACTTTTTTGTTCGTGAGGTTGGGCGAGAGAGAGGTGTGGTGGAACGTAGCCTGGAAGTTACAGAAGTGTCGCGAGGGGGTGGGAGGAGGTGATGTAGATATAAAACCGGATTGCACTTTTTTTAAAAGAAAGATCTGGAATATTCATATCGCCTGTCTTTTAGTGAGTTTATGTTAGCGACAAATAACAAGTTAAGATATGACATGCAACGGATAAAGGTGAAGATGATAATGTACTGCTCTATTTTGTATTGATTCCAACTGCTCAGTTTGCGCGCGAGAGATAGAGTAGTGTCAGACTAGGGAGGCATACTCAAGAATTGGGCGGATTGCTGCAGTGTAAAAATGTAGTAATTGGTGTGGTGGTACACGTGCTCTCTTCAATTGCTTAAGAAAATACAGACGTTTGCTGGCTTTGGATATAATGGTATTGATGTGTGTAATCCAGGACAAACTAGCATCCATGTGAAAACCAAGTAACTCAAAGTTAGTGACGCGTTGAATTGGGCCAGCTACTGTTGAGAGGAGAAAAATGTCGAATGGATTCGGCCAAGGAGCATTTCTTTTTTTAGATGTGTTTAGTTCCATATCATTTTTGATAGTCCAGATAAGTAGTGAACTCAGATAGTCTGTCATATTGGAAGAAGTGTTTGGTGAAGTTAGGAGTACAGACAGGGTAGTTGGACATTCTTGTTCTCCGTCGTTTCACAAAAGCACGACAAGACCACCATCAACGTTCAGTGCGATGCGTTTGGATCAGACACAACTTGTCGAAAAGTGCCTCCTGCATTGAACACTAAGCACCGCGCAGCTGCAGTTTCATTGCATTGACACGGCGCCGTTTGACGACCTTGGTGCGTAGCCACGCGTCCGCGTTACGCGCGTCGACGCACGTCAGCTGGCGCGCGTTATATTCGCCGTCATCTCTCGTCATATTTCGACAACTCGTCGGCCTGCCCACTACCGCATACATGCTCCACGCATCAGCGCGGCACGGAAGTCGTCCGTCAATGCGCCGACATAAACAATTTCGACCGACGTTAGCCGACCGCGTGAGTTGAGAAGTCTAGAAGTAAGTAGCGGGTTCGAACTCGGGGTCCTACATCGCCGTAGACCAGTTGGTGAGTCGGCTACACGGCGTAGCGTAGACGTAGTGGTGCCTACAAACTGATTTGAATGTGGATAGCTTGGTGCTAAACAAAAAATCGCCGGCTGTCGTAAAATAGCGACCCAAAGCCGTCGCTAAGTTATGAGCAAGTCGGGCATTTGGCTCGCTTTCCGGAGAGCCACGGCGAAAGCCAGAAAGACGTGCTGAAGGCGTGTGATCTGACAAACGTTGGTTGTTTCTCTGATATTGTGTAATATGTGTTACATTGTTTTATATCAATTTAATGTTTTATGTTCGTTCTGTGTCACAGCGGCGATAATACAGTACAATACGATATAAAAAAATAAATCCAACATGCGTGAAAAACAACATAAAATAAAAAAAAATCAGAAGATAAAACTACACAAAAAAGCCAATAAACGTAAAACATCCAATATCCAAAGTCGAGTAATTTACGAAGGCAGCTCCGAGCATGAGCGATTGGATCTAATGCTGTAAAACTAGATACTGTTGTAAGAAGTGGTCTAAACATTCCGAGTAGTTACGGAAATAATAACGAAACACAAATTTGAGGGCGGGGGCAAATAATAGATTTGTTGACGTGTCCACAATCCACAAAGTACTTGAAAATGACGCCCGTCGGTCACGCTCGCCATACGCTAGCACGCCGGACCGCGGTAGGTCAAGAGTAAAGCACGCACCAGAGAAAGGTACCAAGAAGTTGCACAGCCGCGGCGAAGGCGTCAGTGTTGGTCGCTCCCGATGGACGGAGCAAAGAAAGCGAGCCAGAAGCGAGAGAGCGTAGCCATAGTTACGAGTCGACGAAAGACGCCGTACGTTGCCACGAGTGTTAGTGAGGAATGCGCTAATCAAAAGCACCCGTCCACGGCAGCAGCAGCAGCAGCAACCCCATATCCCAGCCAGCTCAATGACGCCATTAAACCGGCCACTGATTCACGGTCTCATTACTTGGGCGACGCAAACAAAGGCTTTAAGAACCGCCCGACAAAATATTTCGTGATAATAGCGTCCGTCACGTGTCGCTGGCCTGTTGTCAGCATCATTGTGGCCTATAGCGACAGTTTCTAGGCCCACTAAACAGAAGTGCATCGTGCGGTAGTCCGACGACTGCCGCCATACTACGCATATATAGCAGTTAGTCTAACGTTTACGTCGTCCTAATCGGTAACATGTGAAACCAAGCAAAACAAGACATTCTGATATTTCGAACAGACACGAGTTATATCAGTGAAAAAACACCAGAACACGGCAGTATAAGATTGCAACATTTCGTTACTCAGCGATGATTTCTTTCTGTCAAAGCAGGAAAAATCTTCGAATATTTTTCGGTGTTTAGTCGGCCTTATTTGTTTTCCTTGATGCATATGGCAACAAATAAAATACACAATGCGCAACAATTTCTGATTATAAGGACTAAAAAATTACTTATTCTTGAAAGGAGTTTCTGCTTTGATGACTTATGCAAGAAAACTACAATTAACAAAATAATACTTTTAAAATAAACGACACTTAACGAATTAGTTTACTTTAAATATTCGTACCAAACTCAAAATATCAGAATTTTTCTGAATATTTATCTGTAACAGTTAATATGCGACGTGTACTGTACAGTGCGTTTATTTCTTTTTGATGAGTTAATAAAAAGTATAGATCCAGCAATATTCACGTTAACGTCCAAATATGTCCAAGTTACGCGTCATGGCCTTGTAGCCAGCATATGCTTATCAATATGCATTGTTCACAGTTGCTCCACGCAGGTCGCTTTAGCGGCTTTATTGCAAGAGACAGACCTGAACGTGATCAATGAAACGCAAAAATGTCGGCAGCATCGCATTCTAATGCAAATGAGCGCAGGCCTCGTCAGCAGCTGCCTGCATGCACGTGTTCACGTGAACGTAGCATTCAGAACATATTACTTCTAACGCTGCATATTATGTAGCCTATGCAATGACTTGTCGTTAAACTGTTTTTGGTTAATTCACTTAATTGTGAAAAGTTAGAAAATATTCCAGAACAAAAATTCGAAGTTAACTATAAGATGTCGCTAAAACAGCAGTGCTGGTAATCTAACACTATCTTATCAAAAATTCCGAAATTCAATTTTCCGGGAAACTACGAAGTAGGCATTTGCGATCGCAAGCGAGCAGAAGCAATGTGGCGGATTGGTCGTTGAAGAATGGCGTCCGATGCATGATGTCACGTGACTGTTATGACCATCTTGGGTCGGCCGGTCGGTCGGTCGGGCCGGCGAGCAAGCGCTGATCCGGCGTGTCCAGCAGGGCTTGACCGCAGAGGTCACTCCGAGTTATTACTGCGACTCGACTGGATTGACCATGCCGACTCACAGTCCGCAGAATATGCACGAGAGCTGTCCGCTATAGTCAGAATGCAGTTCGAAGAGACGTTTCTTAGACGCATTCTAGGCAAAAATTGAAATATAAAAACTTAAAACCTGACATTTTAAAATGAGCAGATCTACACTGAACTCAATTATCCCAGCTTTGAGGCCAAATTTTGAAGTTTGGATTTTTAAAATTTGCATTAACAAAATAGTTATAAAATTGCCATTTTTAGTCAGTTTTTGGACGAAAAATTTATAACTCGCGATTCAAAGATAGTAGATAATTCAAACTTGATGCATAAAACCGGAAACGAACTCGATGCACGATGTAATGAAAAAAATTCGAGTTCATCATACTCAAAATTACGTGAAAAAAGTCAGATCTCTAGCTTTCACCCAAAATGCCTACGAAAGCTTACAGAAAGATTTTTCCTGAAAATGCATCCTGTCTAATAGACCTAAAAATACGACATTTACTCAACGCATGTAAATGTGATGATAATGATAATGATAAAAGATTGTGCGCAACGATCCAGAACAAGTCAAGCATCCCCCGAGATCGTACTCTCCACAGCCAACGCTGATCTGTTTACATCAAATAACAGGCTTATATACGCAAAGCCATGTTGCTAGTGAACACGTTAATTGCATTGGGGGTCCGGCTCATGTTCTGCGACCAAAGCATACATCAGATCCATCACATCGGCTTCAGCTCGGCCGGCACTCCGCGGCGAGCAGTAAAATGCTTATTTTGTATCGCGGAGGGAGGCATAATGATAACTGTCTACATCGTACGGAAGCCAGCTCATTCGATCCGGCTGACATGCCCAACGGATTACGCCATGCAAGCGCGGTGGCCGAGCCTTTTCATATTTTCCAATTTCCCGTCGTCGGCGGCGTGCGGCGGACAGGAAGGAGAGGTTGGTGCAATTGAGACTGATGGTAAGGGAGCGACTCTGTGCAAGGGAGCGACTCTGGACGGACGGGCGGCGGTGCGAGACAGCCTCCATGTCGCAGTCCGTTGCACGCCGTAACATGATATTTCCATCCACCCTTCCATCCTTCCTTCCGCTCGGTCCGTCTGTCCGTCCAACCGCACCGACCGCACACAGCCCCCATGACCCCACTGTTTCCGTTCCATTGCCACATGCATGCAAACAAATACAATAAATGTGATCGATTCCGTAATCCGTAAACATTTGCATTATGCTACACAAAACAATACTAATACTTACGGTGACGTAAGGGCCTAAGCGTTAAAAAGGCTATGGCGTAAAAAGTCGTCATATTTTATTTGGCGACCTAATCAAAAGCCAAATAACTTAATGCGAAGTTGCAGCGTATTTCAGAGCATTCGCATCAGTGCACCACGGACGAAAGATGCAGAAGAGAAGAATCAAGTTTTCTGAGAGAAAAAAATCTGCAGACAAACTGACTCATGTCTTCGTTTCATCCGCCAATGTCTTCGTCCGTCAATTCTCAATCCATTATTTCCCTATCCGTTATGTCTAATCCGTACTGTTGTGTCCTACAGTTTCACACTAAGATACTTAGGTTGTGAATACACGTAAGCTAAGAAAATCACGGTTTATCTTCAACGTGTGTTCCATTCTGTTAAAATAATCTGGCAAAGCTTGCGCAACACTATTTTACGTGCCTTTTTCACCCGATCAGAAAGGGTTTTGCCGCGGTTTGTAATTAATATACGCGCGTGTTGTAATGGCGACCGACGAGCAGCGATGCAATGACTGTTATTAACGAGTGCTCTTAACAACCGCCTGCGAGGCCACTCTGCGGCGGCGGCGCCAGGTACTGAGGCTACTGCGCAGGCAATACGGTCAGATTGCGCATCACGTAATGTCGCCGTCCAACTGATTCGTCATTGACGCCAAATTTGACCGGCGCAAGCTGCCACAAACGTCGACCGAGATAAAAGGACGACACGCTTCTGAAGGCTTACTTCACTCTCGCGCCGAATTACGAATAAATTTTATTTATACTGGCGGCAGCGACACGTGCAGGGGGCCGAACGCTGTCCAATTGCGGCCTAAGTACTGTACTTATCGTCTCGTCAGCGGTATTAGTGCAATTGAGATTTAACTTGGTACTTACTACGCGAATGTCACGGATATCACGCTTAACGCGGATTTGTGACATCTGATTCTGCACATTTATCCTGTTTTATCGCACAGTGAAAATAACCGACCCTAAAATGCGAGACCCCACATAATTTGCATGGTCCAAACCACAAAAATTCTGATAACATTGCTTATTATTCCACGGGTGCATTAGCTGCATGGATTGTAGTGTACAGCAGTATGCGAAAGTGTATTGCGCTATAGACGTTTTACCGTCGATCCATTCCGTTCCACACTTCTTTCCCAGAAATGACCACTAGGCCTACACAACGCATCTGTCGACAAGATTTAGACCTACCATAATGTTACGGACCATTAGCCGGCAGTGACTTAGTGACTAGGCGACACAAAGGTACACGACGGGGCGTCGCATTGGTGGAATCGATGGTTCGTGGAGGGTGCGTTGCATTCTGGTTCTGCGTCGACCGAGTGGCGTTCGATTGTCGCTGGGCATTTTGCGTCTGTCGGTGTATATGGTTGTTCAACACCTCAGCACGTGCTTTGTTACGACTTCTCACACCTCGCGCGGGTCTACGGCGAGCTGACTGGTCGAGCGAGCTGCCGGTGTCCCATTATAGAATCGCCCCCCCCAGAAAAGTCTTCTCCGGCCGACAATTTACAATACAATACAATAAATTTAAAGTGAAAATGCCAATGGCACTGCAGTCACTTTACAGTCAACTGCGGGAAAGATGAAGAAAACAGGTGAGTTTTTAGTTTAGTTTTAAATGTTCGCAGGCAGTCCGAAGGCGTCACTTCTGACGTCAGATTGTTCCAAATTTTTGCTGCAGCGACAAAGAACGCTCTGTCGCCGATCGCTGAGAGCCGTGTCAGTGGTACAGCCAGTGCCGAAGTCGACGACGAGCGCAGACGGGACGGATATTTGCCGGTAAATTGTCGGCCGGGGGAAACTTTACTGGCGAAGAGCGATCCTATGATGAGGAGACTTATGGGGCCGGCGATATTTTAATAAGGGGAGACATATGAATTCCGCGATTATTTGTCTCCGGGCGAATTTTTCATGGAAAAGACATTTTAATGTGACATCGGCCGGTGTGCCTACGCGACACGCCGATATAATCGATATACGACAACGACAGCGCCGCCTGGTGTTGATCGAAGCAATCACCGCAAAGCAATGCCGGGCGGGAAATGCGTGCGCTCTGCACAGACATGTCCTCCTCCATCCTCACTCCCCCCGCTCGACGCCTTCTGCTCTGTCATGCAAATCGGGCATTCAATGTTGAGCACCACAACATCACGTGATCATTAGACGTTAAACATCCAATGTCTGACGTCGATGTCGTGCTTTCTGTCCGGTTCGATGACGGCTCGTTGCAATTTTAAGACTGGGGTTCTTAAAAATTAATTGTTAGAATTTCATAACTGTGCTTTTATCGCAGCATTAATTTGACTAAAGTATTAGTTTCAAAATTTAGTTTTTTTTTATAAGAAAGCAAACCTGATGGTACAGAACTTTTAAGTTTAAGGCTAAAACTGTGCGCACAGTGAACTTTGCAGAAATCCGCATTACGTTTAATGCATTTAAACGACAGTTTCGTGTTTGATTCCGTAAACCTCCGCCAAAAAATAACGTTTTACCTCCATTCTATTTTTTAGAAGTTGACGATGAATTTAAATTTACGAATTAAATAGTCTTACGACAAAAACACACTAACTTAGTTTCTAAGGTGACAAGAATCCAGATGACGAAATTCTAGATAATGACTGCAACATAAGATATAAAATAAGTTCGCTAAGTTCGCCGTATTTTACTTAGAATCCAGAAAGAACAGAGCTGTGGCAGTGCATCCATAAATCAATCCGCCGTTAATTGGAAACAAATAACGTCGTCGGACGCGCCAGTATTATAGCATGATATAGAAACAGATCGATCTTGTAAGCATATAACAGACGGGATTAAAACAGCAAGATAACGTTAGCTTCTCCGCAAGGCAACAGTCAGCATTATGTTATAAATCTTTTTTGTATGTGGGTCTTAGAAATAATACTTTTTATATAGGCACCATGTTACTGTTTCAAATCTGCTTGCGTCCAAAATTAACACGTTTATTCATGACTGTTTATTATGGTTCTGCATGCCGGTAATGAATGATACGTTTCGTGCGGCTAGAAATAGGATTTGGTCGTTAGCATCGGATGAAAATCTATACGATGAAACGGCAATGCATCGTCGCGAAGACAGGCGGTTGATGAGGCTGGCTGCGCACGGCCGTAAGCTACGGGCGGACTTAGCGAGTAAGATTACATGGCGATGAACAGCGGCTAGCTGTGCGACATGACAACGCTCTGACAGGCGCAGATTGCGCCGGCGGGTAGCAGCATATATGCGGCTTCGTTCATTTCCAAGGCTTTAGCCGCACCGGCAATGTTGCCCACCCGCGATATCGCATATTGCCCTGTCATATCGGCGCGAGTCCGGCGAGGGCAGGACCGGTGCCGAGCGGGTTAATCTGTTTCGGCGAGACGCAATCAGTCGCTCTCTTTCCGGTTCCGCTGCGCCGCCATCTCTGCTTGCCCGCGAACACTCATCGCTGATTGGTTTTAGCCGGCTAGGTACGATTCAGTAGCGTAGACCCCCCTTTCCTCCCACAAAATCTCTCCAGACTATGAAAACCGACTTAGATGATAGAGCCGAACGGGAACGCAGCTAGAATTATTGAGTGGTGGGAATATAAACGGGGCAATTCTCCTTACGAATACGGAAATGGCAGATATGTGGCGTTGATTGCGTCGGCAAACCGCATTAACCTGCGTCCATACATGCAGCAGTCGACCACTGCGTGTTCATTCATCTATCGTCGTCCATTTGCCGACGACGTCCATTGATCGGCCGATGTATTAAATTGAAAGGAATTTGCGAAAATATCCGTCGATGACGAAACACGACTGGGCGTATCGGGAAAACAACAAAAAATTAAGCTAATGCTCACGAGACGCGAGAAAACCTATAGCAGTTCCCGTTCAGTAGTTTAGCTGAAAATTGGGGTGTTCACACTAAGTTAATATAAAATACCAAATTCTCTATCTGGATCGCATACAGTGGCGTATTTAGGATTCGGCAAAGGGGGGCATGGCGAGCGCGCAGAGCGCGAGCCTATAAGGGGGGTCTGGGGGCTGAGCCCCCAGCGGGATCCAGGGGCAGAACCCCTGGTCGGGGGGTCAGGGGGGCAAAGCCCCCCTGAAGCTGGAACACTTTTTGCTTTTGAACGTTCAATGGAAGCTGCAAATTCGCCCATTTTTTATGAAATTTGCTGGAAAACGGCAAAAAACGCACCTTTTCATATAAAGTCGCCTGTAAAAAATTTTCATGGTCGGGCCAAAGGGGGAGCATCGCACCATGCCCCCCTAAATACGCCACTGATCGCATACAGATAGTTCCGTGGCGCCACCTTGTGAATGATAAATTATAGACTAGTGTCGCTGCATAAAATCGCCAAAATCCATAAAACCCCCTATTTTGGCGTTCAAGGTCATTTACGGTCATTGAATTCGGCGCCAATCGAGAGCCAGTGTACGACTTCCTATTAGTGATTAATAGTAATCTAGGCTCTCCCACAGTTACTGAGATACAGCGACTTATTGACCAAAAATCGCAAATTTTGCCCACCCCCTCTCATTTAGCGCCCTCGTTCGGGGTAATCCCCTTCGAATTTATGGAAAAGCTTTAGGCCTACGGTTCCTGAAACAAGAGTCTTTCGACAGTTAAGATTTGGTTATCTTATCTTGCACCGTTTCTGACTGATCCACCAGTGCGACGAACAGTCAGACGGACGGACGGCGAACGAATTGCGATGGCTAAGACGCGCTGAAAGCAGTAGCTGCTTTCGAACGTATATAAAAACCGTGCCGCGAGAAAAGAGTTTTATTCTAAGTCTTGCACTCATTCTGCGTGATCCATTGCACTAGACGAATTTCTGACATCAACATTATCAGCGATCCACTATCACTTTTATTCAGAGCAGCCAAAGCACCGCACACAAAGCGCTGCAAACACTACTTATTTTATCAATAAATCGGCAAAAAATCTCCCGACAGAAAAAGCGCAATCACTTCCACGCAATGAATGAGTTCTTATCACTTAATTCCTCTATTTGATACATCGACAATGAAAATATTATTGCTTTGTTCAAAAATTTTCATTATTATTTCGATCTGAAAACTATCTAGATAAAACGACGAGCGCACTAACTGTACGCATCACTGTTGCATACAAGAAAGCACTTTGCATAAAGACACGTGTGACTAAGCCTACTAACGACGTTTTGCTGATAACTCGGCCGACAGGCGGACGTTTGCGAAGGGCATTTTGTGTGCGAGCTTAATGAACCAATTAACTGGCGTTAAATTATTCCCACGTGGCAAAAATGAGATCGCTGGTGGCGGCGAACTGCCAAATAATGACGGCAAAATGACAGTTTTATTTTACGTAGCGTCGACATGTTATCGTTTGGGGCGACACGCGTCACGGTAGGAAGCAGAGCGGGAAAACGAGCGCAGTATCCGGAGACCGAGGTTGCTAGCCGAACATCCGGGCAACAACATCACGTGATTGAGTCCTGCAGCTCCATCCGACTGCGTGTTACAGCATCGCACGTCGGAAATTGAAAGTAGCGCCTGGCGGGCGAACGCTGCCGGTGAGAATACGCTTTAAATTACGCTAACGAGCGTCTGCTGACAAATGGTGTAGTAAAAACTTGGTTACTGTTCCGCAGTGAACGAGCTATCCTCTAGTAGCATAAGTCCTTTACATGCCACCTTGGTCACCGACTGAATTATGCAGGTGGCTTGCCGTGCCTTTACAGTTACATAGTTCATTGTCAAGGCACAAACTTGACAATTCGTAGCACTGGCATCGGTGAACCATTTGTACCAACAGTACTGCCGCCAGTTCGTATACACTCAGTTTTTACGCGCGATAGCACGTAATGCTTAGCTTCGCGCGTCTGAGCTATTATAGAGGCGTCCGTCCGACCGTCTGTCTGTCACACTGCTATAATGTATCAAAACAAAGCAACTTAGGATCACGAAATCTTCACTGTGGGCTGCCATAAGGACTAGTTTTTTGTGACAAAATTCTGTGTGGCTGGGTAAGGAGATTCCCCTCGAACGAGGGCGTCCGAGGATACCAACATTGATAACCTTCAACGACCTTGAACCTCCAATAGAATAAACTACTCAGTTTATAGGTCTAAACCGCTTACATTTGCTACGCTTTGGAGATGAAAAACACACCAGAGGCCAAGACATTCACGCGTATCCCTTTAACTGGTCTAGGCTATAGTTATATACTGTTTTATATTTGTGTGTTCATCCAGTTCAATAGAACATATCACACATAGCCGTATTGTATCGTGTTTTCAGACTGAAATATATATCGTTTTTGTAAAATGCGACATTCTACAGTTTTAAAGTAATGTAGGATAGTCGTTGCTGCTATATGACATCGCACCTGGCGTGGACGTGTTGTGACTTGCTCCAGCATGCTTGATCAAAACTCCGGTTGCCATGACGACGAAAATGTAGGTGTGAAACCACGTGAAACCCACGTTGCGTAGTGATGACGTCATGACGCCTGTTGCCGTACCACGGTGGATAACAATGCAGTTCCACCAATACACCGCAACCGCGAATACCACCGAGCTGAGTCTTATGAACAGCTGTGTTACTGAGTACACGGCGCGAACGCAGCAAAACACGCTGGAACAGAATAGTTTGCTAATTCGATTTCAACGCAACGCGACTTCCTCCCCTGCCGCCAACGGACAAGTTGAACTGGCGCGGTGCACTGCTGCGGCTGCAACTGCCCGTGCCGTTCAGTTCACCGACCCGCCAGCAAGATCAACTCGACACGCCGCGCTAACGCACCGGTGAAGCTGCAGGCTGCAGCAGCTAGCGCCGATCAGCAGATCTCCGCTAATCACTGTATCCCTCGACGGCGTGCACTGTAGCTGTTCTGCTCTTGCACACCTGAAAACGCTTTGCAAGTCGCGTTTCTAACCTCTACGACCCTGGCTCATCTCGCGATGTCCGTGTCGTAAATGATTGAAAAAAAAATCATTGACCGCATTTCTGAAACTTCTTAATGAATAATATTTCTTATCGTCGGAAAAGTTCCTGGTTTGCCTCAATGCAACTGTAGGATAGCTGGCGTCGGATTCAACGCATTAAGACTGATTTGCAGCCGACTTAATTCATGACGTACCCTGTATACATAATGTCATAGGCCTATAGGTGTGAAATTAAACATCTGAGAAGTTTCGAAAAAATCTTTAACCCTACCAATTTTAGCATTTTAGGCATGTGTGAAAGTTGAAATGTATGCTATATCAAAAGCAAAAGCTGCGGCAGCAAAGCACATGCACTAAAACAAAGAAATTTGATAGCTGTGTTGCAAAAAAAGTTACACTAAGCTTAGGCCCCAACTAACAGACAGCTGATATATGAAGAAAAACAACAGTTGTAAACAAAATGAGCTTACTACAGGTGGCAGATCGGTTTTTAGTGTAGGGGATTACGCTGTGTAGCTAGTGGGTAGGCTATGTACGGCGAAGTCATCGTACATCAAACTGGCATGCAAATGTCATCGTGCACATTTCGTGAGAGTGTGTGATGATGTGCCATATAGCACCTGTCATCTATTCACGCGCGCCAGCTGATCTGTAATCAATACGAAGTGTTGCCGGTCGGTGGATGGGCCGCTGTAAATGACCAGGTGTCCAACACACATTCATCACTCTCTAACGACCTGGCGAAACTGCGCTAAGCCTCTCAACACCCCGGCGCAAGCCAACTAATTACAGAGATATTTCAGAGCCTCTATTTTTTACTTTACCGTGTATGGTTTTATGCTTGTTTCTATCCTGCTTTTGACATAATAAATTGCCGTATCACGGGTGTTACAGCGACTGAGACTCTGCTGCTAGCAGAAGGCAGACCGTTCTGTCGAACGATCGCAACGGCGGGAGGCTTCGGCTGATCGCTTCGCGTTGCATGATGATGATGATGATATTGGCATGATGAACGACGACGACGACTATAAACAAATTAAAACAACAGACGAAGAAATGTGCAAGCTATATCCAACGTATGTTTAAAACATGATTTCTAATCCACAGAAAATGTTACTAATCAAAAGTAACAGCTTTTATGACCAAGCCGATTATGTGCTCTTGTGCTGGTAGCATAGTATACAGTATACAGTATACACACGGTTCATAGCTTTCACGGATTACTATTGCTTCCTTGCTTCCTTGTTTACAGAAATGTCATGAATGCTGCACGATAGAGTAAATCAGTCACGTCATTGATAGGACAGCATTTGGAAGAGGCTGACATTGAAAAACTTTGATGCAAACGCATCACATGGCAACGAAATCGGAGTATTATCATTGAGCAGGCATACTAGCGAGTTGCATATAACTGAATAGAATAACAATTTCTAACGTTCAAACTACATGCAATTTATATTTAGGTTGTAGATTTCCCTTATATATTACAGCAAATTTGTCGGTTAAGTAATTATCATGCAGTGAGGGAAAGTTTTGTTGTTGCAGTGCCCGGATGGCCAAGTTCTTTTAAAGTTTCGACGTCATCGCCGTACAGCTGACATCATTATTCAGCGGAAACCTGGCGGTCTGCGGTCTGTCCAGTGCGTGACCTCTGACCGGCAGGTGCTCTATACTTACTCAGCTACAGTAACTGTCACGAGCTAGCCGCAGCTTTGTTCAAGCTCCATCCGTGTGTAGCATGAGCTGGCATGGTCGCGTGGCGGATCTATCAACACCCCCACGTAGAACACTCACGCGGAGCATGTGTGTAAATCACACTGGAAGCGTATTAGCACATTTTGACGCCCTCTCCTTTCTGGCACACGACTAATGTGCTTCGTCGACTCGAAGACAACAGATGGTTCGCGCCATTTTAACACACTACCAGTATTCTCTGCACTGAGGCTGAAGCTTACAACAAGTCGTGCTTTTATCGGCGAATGAGAGCAAAACGTCGGCGTGAAGATACTTTAGCGATGAAAACAGACAAATTGCAGCGCTGTGAAAATTCAGGCACTTGCTATAACGCTACTTATGCAATTCGTGACTAGCTGCGCTTTACAATCTCGATTCTCGAAAGTCAGCTAATTGGTACAGTATGAGCTAATGATACGGTGGTCAGGACATGTCACCGCTAACGGTGTAGTTACATAATTATACATGCCAGTGCCTTAGGCAGTCAGGATGTAAACAAAATACAAAGAATGTGTTTGAAATGGTGACAGACTCCGCTGTAGCCCGTATACATGCTAGTCTTACGCTATTACTGCGCACTGTGACTGAGCATATAGACCTACGACTACCGTATAGGCTACGTGACTGCTGAAGACATCACACGATTGTTATGACATTTGTAAGTGTTCCGGAAATGAATATGCTCGTTCAGTGAACTACGGTTGGTCGGTATGAACTTGAAGCGTGAGTGAAAAGAACGTGGCATACTATCACTCAGCCTATTATTCTACGGCGTCCGCTTGCGTCAGTCACGGACTCACGAACGGTATAGTTCAGTGACCATCGACTTTACTGGATCACATCGATGCCCACGTAAACCTTCTGTAGATCCACGCACGAGATTAGACACTGCTTCCGCCACGCACGGCGACTACGCTACTTACCTGTAAACATTGGTGCTGCAGCAGAACCACGGCATGTTGTGGCACCGACGCCTGCGGCACGGCTTTCTTTTAGTGTGTGCAGTTCGACATAAATGTGCAGTTCTGCACGGATGAATCCGTACAGTTCTGAACACGTATTTATAGAGTAAAACTAAACAAAATTTGCCATTGCCATATATGTTTTCTGGGCTCTTCTACGCCCAAAATGTGTTAGCAACCGGGGCTTCATCCTGGACCCCGTGTACAATAATTGTCCAGACCCAAAAAGGGCGTACTACCCCCTACGCAAGTACGTTATCCCCGCAGTTGGCCTTGTTGTACTGTGATTGTTGTCATTTTCTCAGTAACAAGTTGTGTTTTGCAGCAATAAACGCGCGTTATCGAGATTTGTCAGCGTTTCTCACCTAACTAAGTAGAAAAGCGTCAATTATTTTAAAGTATCAAAATTTAAATGAAAGTACCGTAATGTAACATCGCCACGCTTATAGTAAAGTTTCGGCTCCAGTGCGTTCTCCTCGCCGCGCCACTTTAGTGTACAGGCGTAGGTGGTCGTCTGGCGTCCGCCATCGATCTGCAGCCAGCCAGCCTATAATGTGCTACGCGTCACAGATTGTTTGACGTTCATATGCCGGCAGTTCTGCAGCTGACGCATCCCGTTCTCGCACAAGACAGGCTAACACACGGGTTACTAACTCCGAGGAATGCAGCCAACAAGTTCTTTTACGATTGCGCCGAACTAAACTAAGTAAGTCACGACAAATGCTTGCGGCTACACAGAACCCAGATTAACTATAACGTCCCAAAAGCACTTACTTTGACGGTAGGCCAACATCACAAAACAAGTCATGCAGTGCAGCAATAGGCCTACTGGGTTGACTGCTACTATTCCGACAGCATGTTTCACTCGTTTTACTAAAGGTCTTAATTGCATCATTAATTCGTCACGATTCCATGTTGCCAGGATGCTACACTGTTTTCTCCGGCAAAGTGCAACAACTCCATATTTATCGACTTACAAAATTGATCGAATATGTGTGGTATATTGTACTATGCAAATGCAGTACACTTGTCAATTAAGTTGGCCGAGTTTTTTTTCGTTGCAGTAAGTTTAACAAAGTTTTTTACACACAAAAACCTTAAGATTATTCTCTTCTTCGGCAACTTACTGAATCGGACAGTTCAACTGATCAGTCTTAGAGCATCGGCGGGCTCAGTCACAGCAGCCTCTACACCGTGGTCCATAAAAACGTGCCACTTTTATTTTTTGAATAGCTCCGTGAAGCATGGGCCGATTTTAATAATTTTTGGCACGCAACATCAAGAAAAAACTCGACGCAAATGACTAGTTTTGACCACCTCACTTTAATACTGTTGCTACACTACTTTGTGAAATGCAGGTTGTTGAACCTGTTGTTTGCAAGCGGTATCGATGTTTGCCGCTTGCATTCGCACAGGAGGAGAACATTTTGAGCACATGCTGTAATACAGAAAATGTGATATGACACATGTGATTTTTTGAGATGCAATAGTTGCCAGTCGTGTTTGTCGCTATTCAGTTAATCATTTCTGAGCCGACGCGTGAACTATCCAGTATGAATTCAGGTCAATGGCTAAACTACGACTTCTGCATTTCACAAAGTAGTGTAGCGACAGTATTAAAGTGAGGTGGCCAAAACTATAGTCACTTGCGTCAAGTTCTTTCCTGATGTTGTGTGCAAAAAATTATTAAAATTGGCCAATGTTTTATGAAGCTATTCAAAAAATAAAATTGGCACGTTTTTATGGACCACGGTGTAGTAACTGAAGATGCTGCAGCACAATCCAGTTCACAATTGAACTATTGTTAAAGCCAGCTCATTCGATTTTCGTCGAATGCAGCATCTATCTATACCTGTTGTACTCGAGCGTCTGCGAATAATTAGCGTAACGCAGAGCCAACGGGTACAACCGCACAACTGATCGAATTATCTCCCATTCAGCTAGCGGCACTGCACTGTAGTCTTGTTGTGTTTGCACACGCTCCAGGCGTCGTTTTAACGAATTCTCGATGCATTCAATTAAGGCCTACTTCATCCAATTCTTTGCCATTGTCTACTCTGTAGCCTAATTAAATCTACGGTTAAGCATGTAACTGTAACTGACATTATTAACTTGACATTGTTCGGCATACTCGAACGAAGGGTAGCTCTCCCACGCTTATGCGTCAGTCACTGGTTAGCCTATGTTTTCGCAACTTCGAATAAGTTTTCTTTATCAACAATACATTTTTTATTAACGGATATGTTTCGCAGGCTTGCACATTCTGGGACAAATAACGTATAACGTAATTTAAATTATTCAGTCAGTCAATATCGTGTATGTTGTGTATTGAGTTTCGTGTCTGTAGTGTGCTGTGCTCAGCTGGTCAATCGGCGTTAACAACACGACTAATTACTGACGACATCATGCCAGAAGATTCGCAGCGTTTGCCACGACAATTAATTTGATATCAACGCATCACTGGCGTGAGAATGCACTGCTTAGTTTTCGATGAGATTTCGTTTCACTTAGCCGTGTCTATCATTTTTTGGCTGCTTAGGTTTTTTGCACGTAAAACAATGAAGTTGAAAACAACTTTTGCACAATATATTACGGATTTTCGGTGCTTTTTTACATGTAAAGACGTTTAAAACATTCATTTAATAGCTTTGCTATAAACACCTGCAAAAATGTTAAAATATTTTTGCAATATACATTTGGCACGAATTTTTGCACAAACGTTTTAGTCTGCTATGTTACAGCTGACAAAGTTGATAAACGAAGACATGGCTGTTTTAGCCTAAACTAATTATCAACTTTAACTTATGTACAATTAGGCCCTATAGGCTTAGGCCCTATTTTACGTTTTTAATCGTTACTTTCTCTTTTTTAGACCTACATGATGTAGGCCTAATTATCGATTATAGCTTACGCAGTCGATTCAAAGTTCTGTGGTTGCGCAGTGTGTTAACTGCACGGCGTATTATCAGACCTAGGCCTCTATAGGCAGCGATAATGACTTCGTGACTTGGTAAAACGTGCTGAGCAGATGACGTACTACGATACGGACCATTGCACTGTATTTACTTAACGCCGATTCTGCTTTCGCTGCTGCCGCTGCTGCTGCTGCTGATGATGATGATGACGTCATGGCGACGTTGACTTTGCGTTTCTTGTTAACGGAAATCGTTCGCACATGCTGTTTCGTACGGAACGTTCCGTCAGCAAGCCGTTCAACCAAAGATGCACTCCGGCTGTAACTTGTACGTTTTCCAGGCACCGTGTTGCACTCGTTGTCACTGATTCGTCACTAGGGGTGCACAGATCGAGCGGGTTGGACGGATCAGTTAAACCAAGTCGCTTAATGGACGGTTATACGTTTTATACACGTCCCACGGACGTAAAAAATGATTCATTATTATTATTATTATTTTAAATACATAAACGTGGTAATTAAATTAATGTTATACATTAATACCATGAGTGTGTACGAAAGAGGCCCGCTTTGTACTCGCGCACTCTGACACACGTCTACTCGTTTTGATAATTTTGTATAGATACATTGTACATTACAGAAAATTTGCAAAAAAGCAATATAAACTTGGATTAACGTGCCATACTTAACATGTAAAATCTTGATCAAAATGTAAGTTAGGGTGTTTAGTGCTATATTATTTACAAAGTCACTAGTTTTATTTTGGCAGTAGTTTTGTCGGTTTCTATTGTAATCTATTTTAATCTAAAACAGTTTGGTATAGGCATAGCGTTTGCAGCAACTGTCACATTGTCACTGTGAATCAAAAGCGCTATGGTGGCGCTAAACTGTTAGAGTAGACTGAAGTAAACTAAAATTTAATTTCAAATTTTCAAGTGTTGTATCTAAAGATCATTGCTTAAAAGATGCACTTTTAGTTGACGTCCGGAACCAGCTTAGGCCCTAACGGTTACGGTAATAGCTGCGTTTTTGATGCCTAACAGTTTTGGTTAGTTTATAGATAAGTATATTATAAATACGCTAATTTATACATGTTGACCCAATACTTTTAATAGTTTTAATATTTTTAACTAATAGTTTTAATTTTTGCTGACAGTAAGCAGACAAAAAATTAAAAGAGTCAGCAGAAATTAAAACTATTAACTAAAACTATTAAAACTATCAAAAGTATTGGGTCGATATGCATAACATAGCGTATTATATAAATACAGGGGCTGTATACAGAGTGGGCCAATAAAAACGGTAATGTAGAAACGCACTTACGGTGTGGTGGGATGTGTTACAATCACATTATTGCAAATTGTCCGCAGAGTGTACCAGTAAAAAAAATTGTGAAAATCGGTCAATAATTGGCGAAGATATGGACAGAAGTAAAGTGGCAAGATTTTATGGCCCACGGTGTACTTATCTATGAATTAACGTTAACGCATTAAGCATTAAAAACGCAACGGAAGTTAATGCTGTGGAGTAAGGTTACATACCGATCTTCTATTCTTTGGCTTCATCTGCAGATCGATGAAAATAAAATACCTACTTGTATGTCATGAATAAATACACTGTGTCCGGAAAAAGTAACCTCCTAGGCATCGTACAATAAAAATGTCAAACCTAAACAAATCTAATTAAGATTTCGCACACGTAATTGCAAATAAATTGCTAAAGCGACCACCAAATTCTGTTGGAAAATATTGTTTATTAGTGGACTTATTAATTGTTGAATGTCGAAAACAAAATATTTCCGTTACCAATATGGCGTTACATAATTATGTAAACCGCATTGTTACTCTACATATGCGTAACTTCAACAAACAATATATGATTCTGGCAAAATTCTACGTCAACAATGCAACAGAAATTGCCAATCAAAGTGCAAAATTGTAGTTAAATCTGCTAAAGCCAACAATAGTTATAGCAGCTTTTGTGGGGTTACTTCGAAATACTTCAGTTTCAGGTCCTTAACTGTGTCTGACGTTATCCACAAAGACCTGAAACTGAAGTGTCTGGGGTCACCTCGCAAAAGTCATTGTAACTAATGTTTGCTTTGGTAGATTTATCTGAAATTTGTCACTTTGATTGACAATAAATGGCGCATTATTGATGCAAAATTTTGTTAAAATCAGATGTTGTTTGTTGGAGTTACGCAAACGTACAGTAACCGCAGGTTTACTTATGTAACGCCATATTGGTAACTGAGATATTTTGTTAGCGATTTTGAACAATTAATAACTCAGCTAAGAAACTAACTTTTTCAACAAAATTTGGTGATCTTTTTAGCAATTTGCTCGGGATTATTTGAACGAAATTTTATTTACATTCATTAAGATTTGGCATTTGTATTGTACGATGACTAGGGGATTACTTTTTTCGGACACTATATAGTTAAGCCATTTTGGAGACACAGCGCATAAGTAGCAAGATTTTATTGAAATCCGAACGAATATTAAAAGTGAATCAAAAGAACTTCTATTAACAATAAGGCAATGTTTTAAGCATTTTTATTACTACCGCAACGTATGTTAATTAATTCTTAATATTAAGTCAAAGCCATTTTAGGCCTACACGCAACGCGAATATTGTCCATGCAGTCATTTGTACTAATCTAATCTTTAATCGCTTTTAAGTACAAACAAAGATACCGACTATGAAACTTTCTTACAAGTTAGGCCTACAAGCAGCCTTTATGGTAGGCGTGTGAGACAGAAGAGTAAAGCCTATACGTTAGTATGAATTACAATTTCTCCGTGGTTTGTGTCGTGCCTGAAACTCACAGACTGACACGAAGATGATGCACGTAGCCTACGGTCGCAACCACTGCGTGCTGCCACCTAGCGAATATAAACGAAATGGTATATAGACTTACGTGATACACTGTATTCAGTCCGATGATGCACAAACATGTTTTAAGTCTAGTGGTTTTACATCATCCTGTCCATAATTATACGTCTGTCTTCTTTTTCTCCTTGGCTGTGAATTGAAACGTCGATGGACTATACTGAAATGGTCAAAAATTGAGTCACTTTGCTGTTTTTGTAGTAGCCTATTATGTAGGCCCTATAGCCTATAACTAATGAGCGCAATGTCAGCTTCTGAGCAAAGCGACAAACTGTTTGTAGACAAGCAGAGGAACGGTGCACCTGAAAGTTTGCTCAACTTGTCGAATTACGCACTTGAGCCAAATTATCAGGCTTAACGTTCACCCTGCTAACGAAGATCTTGTTTTTTCAGCTTTTCAGCTTTTCAGTTCATCTTCTGCTCTTTGCTTTGTAGGGCCTACACAACAATTTCACAACACATTTTGTTACACAATAATTAACTCTGCAACATAGCCTATAACAAGACTGCAATACACGCTAAATTAAATAATCAAAATCAACTTTATTTTAAAAAACAGCATTCTGATTAACACGTCCTTGGCCTAACGCAAAGGCCACAGAGTTCGCAACTTATAGGCATACGTTAAATTTAACTAAGTCAACATGGCTAGAGTCTAGACCATCTTGATCATCGTTTGCAGCAAAGTTTTAGATGAATTGGTTATTGTGATTACTCTGAAAAGAACGAGACATCTCTACATGGCTATAGGCCTACTTTTAGTCGTTAGCGCGACAAAGAATGCAGTGCAATTCGTTAATTTTTAATGTCTAAAAGTTGCGCATGACTTTTCGTCCACTCTTAATATTTAGGGTAAACGGGTAGAACAGCTTTCGTGATAAAATTCCAACATTCTACAAAATCCATTTGTTTACTTGTTTTGCCAACAAATCAAGTCCTCCTCAGCTCCTCAGATCAAGGTCCTTTTATTTTTTATTGCCAACCTGTTTAAATTCAAAGCCGCTTTGCTACTAATTAATTAAGCATTTTCGATTAAATGAATCACGTTTGTCATTTGTTTTATGCTTGATTTGTGCAGTATTCGAAAGTAACGTCCATTATTTTATTCGGGCGACTATTTCATATATACTGGGTGGTCCAAAGAAGTGGAACCCCCGTTTCAATTTTGCGATAACTTCCGCAAATGTACACCGATTTTTAACCATTTTTACTGTTACAACAAAAAATCCATAACGCATAAGAGAAGTTACGCTAGACACCTCACCTTTATTATGTAATCACCCTACCTAGCAAAACACACACCACTCCCAAAATTGACGCTATATGTTCCAATGTGCAACGTTTTAAAGTTACTGGAAGCCACAATTTAATACGTATTCCATACTTGTTGACGTATTCATAGCAATGCACTGTGACGACATTATCAAGTCATGTTGCGTTTATGCGTAATGTTTTTTGTTTTTAATGGTTTTATGTACATGGGTTAGTAAGCCCATGGGCAGAATAACAAAAGACGATCGCTGTTTGAAAATGAGTTTGCAAAAAGAGAAAAAGTAAGGTCCATGCGACTAATAAAAAGTTTCTGAGCATGAGACGGACGCTGTCGAGTATTAGGCATTTATTAAGCATTAACGTAACTGCTGATGTTGCCGACTAGCCATCAACAGTAATAAATCAAAATTTAATGTGCAGCATCGATACAAGAAGTAGGCCTAATGTGTGTTTTGCTAAGTAGGGTGATTACAGAATAAAAATAAAATGATGGGCATAACTTTAATTTTATGCGTTATAAATTTCTTGATGTAACGGTACAAAAATAGTTAAAATCGGTAAACATTTACGGAAGTTATCGCCAAATAAAAGTAGGAATTCCGCTTTTTGGACTACCCTGTAAGATTACATTATTTTGTTGTTAAGCATCGTTAAAAATGACTTATTGCTAATAAATATTGTAAATCGTAGTATATGTTCAGTTCTTCGGCGGCTGCTGATACACAGGAGATCAGTGTATTGCAGATTTCGGATATTTTTGCCGACGGAATATTTAAAATGAGTGAGTGAGTAGGGTTTAACGTCCCACCCGACACAGTATAGGTCATTTCGGGGACGGTCTTTTCAGGCAGAATGCACACAAACACAATAATGGAACGGTAAGTTTAAACTTTACAATAAACAGGAAGTTTAACCTCTATAGACATGCAAAACACAAAAAATACAAAAATGAGGTTAACCTAAAATTGTAAGAACTTATAAGCAGCCGTCATCGACACGCGTTACTGCTGCTGTAACGTTTGAATCAGCGCACGCGATAAGAACTAGGCCTACCAGAGCTGTATCGCCGCAGGTAACGAAAAGTTTGTAAACACAGCAGCGCGGCCACATCCGGTAGAGGAAGAAATAAAATAGCAGAAGTAGGCCTAACGTTTATCGCAAGTGGTGGTAGACCGACGTCTAATATACCCAAATAAGACCGGATTTAGACCAGATTGTGCCCCGTTCGGTAAAAAATGTAGAGCCCTTACAAAAATTTTCAATTTTTTAATGTACACTACTTTACCACGGATTAAAACGTCGTAAAATTCAGATTTCGCAATATGACATACATAACCCCCCAGGCCAAAGAATGTCGTGCTACTGACCTTTGGGACCCTCTTTTTGTGAGGGCCTGTTTGCCCAAACATGCTCAAAAAACCTAAATCCGCTTTTGATGATCAAATTGTCTGTATAAGCATTAAGCCTACTTTGTAGGATTGCGATCATTATGTTACTCGATTACCGTATTGTCGTCATTTACAGTAGGCACTCTTCGTTATTCCGCCAGTGAGAAAACTCACGTAACTCAGAGATTCATAAATATTTATCGTCATAGTTCGTCATCTAGGATAAAATGAAAGGCATACTCCACAACAGTCGTCAGCTTAGAAGCTGCTGATTCCGACGCCGCTGACGTCGACGCTGCTGGCATGTGCGCCTGACGACTAGAGATCAAAGAAGCTTTACAGGTAATAAAAATAATTACTTAAACACACACAAAGCATCATAAGGCTGTGACGCGACTAAAACAGTCGCCAGTAACACTTACGGTGCCTAAAAAATTACGCATACTAAACCTATAACGTTTTAGCAGATTCTGCGATGTGCTTGAGCTGCTGCGACGTGCTGCTAATGCAGACTCGCAGCTGATCTAATACAAGAAATGCATTGTTCGTCGACGACGGTGAGCAAATGTGGCTGAAATGCGTTGAGAAGATATAGCCTAATGCCACCAGCATAGACGTCAAACGCAAGGCGGTTGCTTATTAAAAGCGACAGCCGTACGTCGGACGAAGCGAGTCGCCAGTTATATCCTCCGCCGCCAGCTTGTTGATATAGTGACTCCATCAAGCCACATTTACGGCGCCAAGCATACACCGCGACTTACGAGCAACTAGCGTTAGATAGATTACGTTATCGCTGCATTCGACGGTCGCAGGAAACACAAGTTGCCGCTACTGTTCTCTCCAAGAACCGTCTACCCATGCAGAGCTTTGTTCCAGCGGAACTGTTCCATTCTTCTCCTCAGTGATTATATTTACTTAGTAGACCACAAAACAGAGACTGTGACGCCAAGAGTTCGACTATGACTTTGAAGACGTAAGACGTAACGAACTTAACGAACGACCGACTGCCCAGAGCTGCCTTAGATCGAAATAACACGCAAAACTAAGTTACGTGCCAATTGTGTGAGAACATCTGACGCGCATTTCTGTCATACTTGTGTTGTGGTCACAGGTTCACCGTTCAGATCTACGGAGCGTCAGCGGCCATATGAAATCGGATCACACCCGACACCCGAGCAGATGAACGCGCCCGTCTTAACCACAACCAAATAAGCCAATAATTAATGTACCTATCTTGGAGGGGTAGAATGCTGAGTTGATTTGGTTGGTTGGCTATATAAGTTTACCTGTTGCGCAGACAGTAAGAGTCAGCCATTCAAGTAATAACATGGCCGGGTAATGAGTCACTTCGTTGATCGTTGAGACCATTGCGTTAACCATTGCACCAAACCACCACCAGCTAGACTGTTAGTCTTATACATACAGCCATGTATAGCCAGTTAATATTTAACGATCGACAGCAGGAAGCTGTGGGATGCGATCAACGGTGATGCGGCGGCATGGTTGCAGCAGCTGCGAGCGTGAAAAAGTGTCGTCGTCGTCGTCGTCAGTTGGCGGCTATCAATAACCGCACAGTAACGCCCGCCGGCGACGCCACGTCAAGTCACGTCGTGCACACCGCGCGCTAAGCTATTTCTCACGCGGGATTACCACGCTTCCAACGGCTCTCATCCGCCCGCCACATGTGTCACACATATACGCGATGAGACAACTTTCAGTTTCACTGCAGCCCGCATCCTCCACGTCTCCACTGGCAACACAGCAACACACCGACAGTGATAGCCTATAATCAGCAATTTTTCGTCAAGAAGAAGACTGAGACTTTTAATTTTATTATTGTCCTCTATATGCGCCTCGAGACCAAGACCACAGTGTCGAGGACTAGCCTACATCACTGCAAACTGTCTGATGTCAGACAAACGAGTCACTAAACGAGTCAAAAACTAGAAATAGCATGTATACCGCCGCATTTCTGCTAATTAATACCTGGTTACTGGATAGGGACGAGTCACCGTACTGTACGGGGACTCGTCCCTAACCAATAACCAGGTATTAATTAGCATAAATGGTTGACAATACGAAAACAAAAATAATCAAAGTACTAAATCAGCAGGCTTCTGATGAGTAATAAAAACGTTTAATTGGCAATATAACGACATGACTTCACAGCGATGATATTAAGGACGCGATGCACATGATGGCCATCCTTATAGGTACTCGTGGAGGCCTACATAATTACATTATAACGTTTTACCCAGACACAGATAATAATTCTGTTGAGTTTCTAGCGCTCTCAACGTGCCTGCGTCGATTAATATAAGCTATTGTGAAAACTGTCACGTAGTCTTCCGGATGCTAGGCGTTGCCGGTGAGTGATGGTGGCTGCAGATGTTAATATCAGTGCTTGACGGGCGTCACCGACGCGTAACAATCGGATGTTGAACGCGCCGCATCGTAACAAGGTTTTTTTCACCACGACGCGGCGCATACACTCGAGAGCCTATTTATATTTACCAGTTGGCGGATATTATGAAGTATTTTATTACTGGAAACTTTCAAAAAAATTCGTTTTCGTACAATCCTTCATCATTCCTGGAAACTAAACAAAGACTCCATATGTCGTCGTCAACAACCGTGCTAATTTTCTTACCAAGATTATTAAAAATCAGTGCTGATACCGGTAAGTTAATGGGACCCTGGTTATCCACTGTGATGGGCTGAAAAATGTAGTATAGCTGACTTTCTGCTTCCTGCCTGATCATCCACCAGTCCCATGACGGTGGCGGCAGTGTCTGTGTACGACGTGGATAACATGCTGGCAACAGTGACGTCCCGGACAAAAATTTTTCTGCCTTTCTAATTGAAGTCAATCCATCTGGTTGTCATCTAAGTCCTGCTTATTTAAACTTGAAGTCACAGCAAACGCAACGTCGTTGTGAGGTTTTCTGCAATGGCAATTTTAGCAGATTCTTCCTTGCAGACCATGACGTTTACATGACGTCAATCAACTTCAAACTGGCGGTGCTGGTGTACAAGTGTCTGCATGGCTTTGCTCCGCCGTACCTGTCAGAGGACTGTCAGCTCGTTACTGAGATGGGACGTCGGCACCTCAGGTCGTCCGACGTTCACACGTGTACCGTGCCGCGAACGCAATCACAGATCAGTGACAGGAGCTTCACGGCAGCTGGAACGCCGCTATGAAACATTCTGCCGATTGAGATCCGACGGAAAGACATTACTTTTGAACAATATAGGCGGCTACTGAAAGCGTATCTGTTCGTTTACGCTGCGGCGCATTGTGACTTTTTTGCTTAAGTGCGCCGGATATAAGTACTCGTACTCACTCACTCACTCACTCACACATAGTGACGCAGTTTTCCAAAAGCACAACTAAAGTTGAATCCTCCCGGAATTCGCACACAGTTAACGCAGGAGTGGAGTTAGAAGTCTTCTGAGAATAGCAGCCGAGCTGTAAACAGCGTCCAAGTCTGACAGTAACCTACTAGGAGTCAGTGCGATACGAGAATAGTACGAGAGAATGCCAGCTCCGACGAGAATCGTACCATTTCCTATCGTACCTGTGACCATGGCTTCGCTCATTATTTCGCGGCGAAAAGGTAGAATGAGTAGTATATACTGGCTCACACAGCACCTTGCGCCTTGACTGCATGCTGCAATGTATCTGCTTCGTTATCGACTTGCACAAGCTCCAGAAAAAAAACTTCGCGGCGCATACAGCCACCAGCGTTGTGCGATAAATTGCCTTTCGCCATTTTTAACAAGTAACTAAAGCAAGCCAGTAAGTCCGAGCACTTGTAGCTGGCGCAAAAATCACCAAATTCCACCGTTAGCGCCGTACGGTGTTCGCCACTGACTCTAACCAGAAAAATATGTTTTTTTTCTTAAAAAACGCGTTCGGTGACAAAACTGTTTTCAGGGACCCATGAAAAGTAAAAAACAAAAGTCCGCTTTAGTTGAAATCTGTCTTGAAAACGTTAGGCCTAATGCTTAGTTTTAATTTTAGCAGTAAAACAGTTGCCGAAACGTTGAAACTAGTGATGATTTAAGGTCAGCCATCTCCTGTGGTCGAAGCGCAAGATTTGACCCATCAATAGCAATAGCGGTAGGCGACATGTCACGACACTTTGTCATCGTCATCACATGGCTGATCTGCTATGCTGCCGAAGTTGACAGACAGCCAACTGAAGCGCATACTGTCGTCTGATGCAACGTTTACACATTGAAAGCTATAACAGCCATCCTATCTAACTGATTGTGTTCTCGTTTTGTAACATCAACGTCAAGTTACTGGCGTCTTCAGTTGCCACGCGTGCGCTAAATCCAATGTAAAATTTATCAGGCTACACAACTGCTTTTACATGAATAAATAAAACTAGCGTTGAACACGGTATGCTTGCCAGTCTGTGACCTTGATCTTTAACTGTTTGATTCCAAAACCCAAGTAGTTTGTCATTGCCCCTAGATGCGCTAATGGCAGAAGACTGTCAGAAGTTCGGTTACAAGTGTAAGTAAGTAAGTAAGTAAAGTGTAAATAAAGATCTCTAATGCGCTTAATACATTTTGTCATCAATATTTCGCAAAAATGTATGTCTTCAGCTGACGTTTGAAAGTATCGAGACTCAGATTTGGGTCACGAAGACTGTCTGGCAGCAAATTCCAAGTCGACAGGCCCGCCACAGAAAAGCGCTGATGACCGAAACTGTTCAATCGATAGCGCGGTACGACCAACTTCCGCTGAGTGGCAGAACGCAGATGTTGACGGCCAGTGACTTCTGCTGTGAGTGTACAACTGTCCATCAAATACGGCGGAGCAGTTCCATGCAGACACCGATACATGAGCACTGCGAGCTTAAATCGTACTCGATCGGTGACATCAAGCCAGTGGAACTCGTCATGCATTAATTGCGACAAACCACTGTCGTACTTCCGTGTGTCAATGACGACGCGGGCAGCTGAATTTCTCACTCTCTGCAACTTGTCTGTTATGACTCTCGGCGACTCAGCCAACACAGCGTTACAGTAGTCGATCAGTGCACACCATAGATATGAAAGGAAAATGTTTCCTCTTGCAGAATGACACGGACAGACGACAAAAACATAGGCCTGATGCTTCAGGCACCTGCTAACGACAGCAGAAACATAAAAATATTCACCTGTACACATGCAAGATCACAGGGCCTATACTGGAATAATATCAACGACTTCGTGCATAAATGCCGAAAAGCTTATATCACGTCTACAGGACAGCTGCTTCATGTACCCAGCAACGCAACAGACGTGGCAGCTGCTGCATGCGGCTGCTGCGTCAAAATCAGTTTCGTTTGCAGATAACGACCTGTCGCTGTTGTCAATCACACACTGCGGTCCCTCGTCGCTGACTGCTACTGAGCGCACTGTGTGCATGGCTGTTACAGTAACGCGGTAGTCCGTGGCAGCCACTCCGTCTTTAGCTCCAATGCGGCCGGTGGTCGGTCAGAGCGTTACTCGTGCTGCATGACAATCACATACAAGACTGGCTACTGGCGGAATCCTTTCCATCATCCCATGACGCCTCAGCAGTAGCAGCGTTACACTAATCTGCGACAAGCGCACAACACGTCACGTCACGCGTTGCTCGATATAGGCCTACACTCTGCAGCGGCGCCAACATGCCGCCCAATTGGCTTGGATCCGCATTCTATGAGGTTTTTCTCGCAATGCCTTTTGTTCTATTTCAGTTCCATAAACAGCAAGGCAACTTACTTTGCAACAGAAACAATATCCAGTACCCATTTTTTGGTCTCATTTCTAACTAGAACTGGCCAGTGGCCAGTGGCAATGTACGCAAATCTGGTCCCCACATAAGCTAAACTGGAAACAGCAGCAAATCGTATAAGCAAATGCAACCATTTCTGTATCTCGTGAACAAAGTTAAAGCGTCTCGTTTATGCAAAGTTGTTATCTTTGAACATTAGCACAACATGCTGCAATCACGATTCAGTCTGGGCCATGTGGACCTATCCACGGATGAATGAAGCCACGCACGTCCATTGTTACTTGTTAGACGCTGGGAGTTCAACGAGTTGTGCAGAAACACGTGCGTGCGTGTTTCGATGACGTCATCACAGCAGCAGCTGCAGCAGCAACGGGTCGATGACGTCAAACGAGTCAATGACGCAGCAGTTAGCTGGCTCAGCTGCACGCGCTGGCTGCTGACATTATGGACGACGTACGCTGCCGAAAGCACTCTGCATCGTGTCGCACGATACGTACTAGATACCGCACTGCTGGCGTGGATAAGCGCGTACGCAGTATAAACTTATGTCACTTCACTCAGACAGTGCAGTATTGTACTTAAACCACGCTGAGATGACACTGTTGCACTATGAAGCAGACTGCAACGCAGAAGTGCGAAAATAGTATCAGTACAAGCTGAGAGTGTGGTTTGATATAAGTACTAGCACGAGCTGCTAAACGTCTGAACGATATCTTTGTTTTCAGCCTCCGGAAATTTGCATTAGTTCAGTACAGTTCATTTTAGGGGAAAACATTCATCTACGATATCACGCAATCTGATAAAAATATGACGGCTGCGTTGATGCATGGTAACTGCGTAAATCGAGCGTTGTGCTTTAAGGCGTGTTCAAACCGACAGAAATAAACCGAACTGAACTGAAATGTTAGTTCCGAAATGCCAGTTCAGTTGTGTTGAACAAGATGGGCCAAAAAGTAAGCTATTGCACTTTGTCCATATCTTCACTAAATATTGATCAATTTTCACAGTTTTTCATTAGTAGACTCTGTAAGAAATTTGGTACTCAGTGGCATACACACTACACTTATTACTTCGCTACACTACCTTTAAAAATATCTAAAAACACACAATATCTACAGATGGACACAAAGTCTAGTGGTAAATTTTTGAAGTATTTAACTTAAATGTTAAAATATGAGTTAGAGTAAGTGTCAAAACATTGGAAAAAATATTAAACATTCTTTTCAAATAATTTGAACAATTCTACTGTGCACTAATTTACAATGTGCACTAATGCTGGTTGATGACTGCAATCTTGCTCAGTTAACTGCATAAGTATACAAAGCAATTTTTTTCAATGGTGCTGCCCTACAAGCTGTGAACTATTTTTGAAAGATAAAAACTTACTCTGTAGCTACATCTAACTTTTTTAACACTGATTATGACTTATATTTAACATTTTACTTAAATAATTTAAAAATTTACCACTTGACCTTATTACCATTTGTAGATATTGTACGTTTTTGAATATTTATATTTTACAAGGTAGCGTAGCGACATAATAGGCGCGGTGTGCATGCCACTAAGTAGCAAATTTCTTCCAAAGTCTGCTGGTAAAAAATTGTGAAAAATTGGCCAGTATTTAGCGAAAATATGGAAGAATACCATAGTTTACTTTTTTGGCCCACCTTGTACAGACAGTAGGCGAAAAGGAAACGAACTGGCAGTTCAGTTTATTTTATTTCGGTTTATTTCGTTTGCTCGGTACGTGCTTTCAACTTAATAAATACCCGTAATTTTTCCTGTCAAACAGGGCCGACTCTCAATTCCTTAAACTGTTGTTCACTGCGCAACACTTCTGCATAAACGATCATCACAGTCACTGCAAACACAGGCCCTAATACAGTAGTTTATCAGGCCTACATGATTTATTACATAACGAGCGCGTTAACGATTTTATATCATACGACGTCTTTGGACGTTTACTTCAGAAATTTTCTTCTTAAAGTGTAAATGTAAACAGCGCATTAGGGCTTGTTCCGGCGATGATACGCTACAAAAACTTTATTTGTGTTTTATTTACTAGTACTTAATTACATATACGCCTTGCAAGATGCGCACAAAGCAGTACAAACGTTAACGAAAAATAGCGAAGAAACTTAACCTGATAGTCCATCTTCCGACCGTCGTCGTTTTCGGTGTGAACGTTGACTGGCGACCTACGTGTTGAAGAAGGCGTAGTGCATCTGTGACGAGTGACAACAGTCGAGACGACGCAAGAAGCAAAAAGGCTGATGCGAGTGCGGTGCGTCCATGCAAGCGCTTGACGCTCGGCACGACATCTATCAGCATTACAAGCAGCACTCTGACGCAGCACCACGGCGCTGTTGCTGCTGCTGCTGCAGAGACATGCGTCCGGCGATGTACCGTGACACTTCGGGGAGTCTTTCGATCAGCCGATTGTTAAAGTGCGTATACACAACGACGCAACGGAACTGAACAGTGAACTGCCATGGTTTAGTTTTTGACGAACTGACCAATGGGCAAGCAGTAATGTATTACATTTACATTACAGTAGGCACCGTCAAACGACGTCGGTGGCTATAGTCACCTATGCATCAGCCAATGACCAATGAACTTGCCCTGCTTGCCCATTTTCGTCAAAAAATAACCAGTGTTAGTTTAGTTCAGCTTGGTAGGAAAATTTCATGTTTGTTTATTGTGCCGCCGTTTTGAGAGGCAAAACTACGGATATTGCCCGCCCTTTCGTTTGTGCCTTAACTTGAAAACAAAGAATACAGGAAAAAAAAACCCTAATAACATCGTAACAAAGACGAAGACTTGGGGATAACCGTTCCTTTTAAATTTTGGCCTGCACTACAAGCAATAGTGACGAGCTTTTGAATGGTTTCAACATCGATTGTCTTGAATAACGTTGAATGACCTTAAACCTTAAACGTTAGAAAATTTTCGTGTTTCTTTTTGCAATTTTCAGCTGTGGCGCACATTTCAAGAGTGAATTACGCCGAAATGGCTGAAGATAAACCTGGACAACATGCGTAGGCTTATGAAACTTTTTAGCATAGAACATCCACTTTTATATTAATCTAAATTCCGACCTCTTAAATTCAAGGAGTCTTCCGTATGGAGGTCTCAAATTTTGGTACTCCTTCAAAATGCACTATTATTTTATTGCATGCTAAACACGATTGTCCAAGTGGCAGGACCGCTGCTATCGCGCGTCACGTGAGCTTTGCTCAAATTACTTGTTTAACCATGCCCACGTAGTACCTTCAAACACCATGCGACAAATTAAACTTTTCTGCAAGCTCGTATAGCGCCACGTTTTGCTCGGTGAGTCAACGGCGAACGTCTGTAGTTGTTTTATTTTATCACAAAGTGTGAGCGCCTATCCAATACTGGTTGCGATGGGGGCGCTGAAAACGCGAGACTGGAAAACCCGGCACCAAATCGCAGGGGTGGAAAACGCGGGACCGGAAAACGGGGGAACCTCAAAGTTATGGAAAGCCGTCGCTGTAGAAAATGTGCAACATAGTTAGGC
>Ga0209367_1000765_pt1 | contig 35449 bp, 23 predicted proteins | sample WorMetLIZISLAND2_FD_187412 | JGI IMG/M metagenome (GOLD analysis project Ga0209367, IMG submission 187412) | Marine gutless worms symbiont microbial communities from Max Planck institute for Marine Microbiology, Germany - Olavius geniculatus... ... | reverse complement strand
GCCATTCAGTGCCATACATGGTTAAAATTAGTTAAAAGCAGTTAATATATGTATTAAAAGCAAAGTTAAAATACTTGTTAAGATCAAGGCTATTAAGCTAATGTAAAAACAACATTATATACAATTCGACAAGTCAGTGGTACATTGTTTATTTTGAACCTCCAAGAAAAATAAATTCATCAACTCTGTAGTTTTTCATTTTGCAAGACCAAACTTATTTTCTGGGACTATCCAGAGCCTAGAAAACCAAGGAAATAAAATCCAGAACTTTCCATCACTTACTTGGTGTGGGAGCCCTGATAAAAGAAATCATTTGCTATCTGTATTACTGTCTAGTGAAGTTGTCGGTTTTGGTTTATGACCAGTGACGCTAAAGATCACTTTGCACATAATTACTGCATTGTGAACATTAATTACACTGTATCACACATATGTCAATTCTCAGACAAATAAATTTTACAATCTTAATTGAGCGTTGATACAGCATCGGAAAATTTGGTAAAATATACATAAATTTGCACTCTAGAAACCGAATAACATTCTCCCCATATTGTTGACATTTATTTGCACATTTTGATAACTAATACTAACCCTATAACTAACTCTAACCCCCAATTTATCCTAAATGCCATACAACTAATGCTAATGTTCAAGTTAACTTTAGTGTTAGCTGTTATTGCCAATTATGTTTTATCTTGTCTAGTACATAATTGTAAATGTTAGTTTTTACAAGCGAAACGACGGGTATGAACAAAGTGACACAGTAGTCGTTGTAAACACTGTTTGGACAGTAGCTGTAGCAGGTGTATAAACTATAATATAATGTATAAACTCTACGAAATGAGTCAAAACATGGCACTAAACTCTTATCTATATTTTCACCCGGCCACTGGCAGCAAAAGAGTTTTGCAATCAGTCAGACTCGTGACTGTGGCAGACAATTTGCAACAACACAGCATTGAAATTTTAATCTTGCCTAAAGTAACTACCAGATACGTTGCATAAGGCTGGCAGCAACTGTCGTGAAAGAATCAAGTTAATCTTCATCAGTATGCAAATTTTTCACCGTACCAAATTGCTATTATTAGGCCTAAATTGTGTGATCACTTGCTTATTTCTCAGTTTCAATATATACGTTTCTTTTCCGTACATCAATTTTCACGGCATATATCCAAAAGTAAAAAGATGCTGCCGTGAAAATTCACGGAAAATAAATTGTCAACTATAGCTATCTGTCGTGAATTTTCACGACAGACATAATCTTTGTTTCTGACTAGATTACAACATGTGGTTTCAAAAAATGTCTTAAACTTTTGCGTTGATAAATTAATGACTATTTGTGTTTTTGCATGCCCTTATCATCATGTAGTAGCCTATGTGACTTTTTATAATGGTTATGGTAAAACCAGCAGATATAGACTAAACTTTGATGTACTGCACTGTGTATTGTATGTGTACTGGTATGTGTGTGTATAGAAGATGAAGTGCACAATAAGTGGAAGTACCTCCGATCTAAATACTCAGACGAAATCAAGGAAGAGAGTGCACTGAAAAGTGGCATGGCAGGTCAGCAACGGGTCAGTTCTTCTGAAAAAACAATAATAGACCTAATAGACGTAGGCTTTTACGTAGGCTACGGTCCTGGCTACGGTAGTGCACCGTACAAGCTAACTCCTATTTTTTCAATAGACAAAATCAACAAATAAAAATACAAATATAAATTTGTCAGATATTTACAAATAAATGCACAGCAGCTCACGTTTTGGACGTCAGCACAAATGAACAAAATAAGTCCAGCTGTCGCTAGGGTGGGCCGACAGTGTTGTTTATATCATTCCTTAGGCTAGCGTCCAACTTCCAGTCCTAATTAGAAACGTATAAAAGACGGCTGTTACACATACAGCCATGTATACTTGTTGAAGAAGTACAAGGTTTCAATACATATAACATTACTTCAAGTGGAGGTAAGATATCTCTTACCCTTTGATAATAAGTTAGAGGTTGCTGGAATTTTGTTATGGCTATGTGATACCGCATTCAGATTTTACAAAATTCAATTTCGGCCAGACCTTTGGTGTCCTGTTTTTCTTTGAGCAAGAGGTGGCAACCTTATAATAATTGCATATTATTTGCTATCAAACTGGGATTTTCCAGTTATACAAAAAATAAATAATAAATATATTATTTTCTTTTTGTTTTCAGATGATGGCGTTTTCAAAAGCAACAGTTATTAAGCGCATAAAAGCTATTGGCACCTACAGTGAAGCTGAACCAGCTGAGGCTATGGACGCCATAGATAGTGACAATATGAAAGCGTTGGATGTTTTAATTAAGCAAATACATAAGAATCTCACTGGAGTCAAGACCGATACCGTAACTGGAAGAAAATCAGCAACCAAAAACCTTACAAAGCCTACTGCGCAAGACAAGTTCCGAGCAGTAGTCCTGAAGATGGAATCTGCCCTGAGTCGCTATGAAGAAACGAAAGAAATAGATAATTGGAGTATAAACTTTAAAGCAGGGGAATATTATGGGGATAAAACCTTTAATCAACTCAAAAAAATTCATTAAAAATTAGTAGATGTTGGAACCTGTGCAGAAAAAAATAAGTTGCTCGCGTTTGTGGAGGGTGGAAGCATGTACTATTATCTAAAAAGCTCAGATGAAAGATTCGGGCGCTGGAGTGACGTCTGTCATGAACTCAACATATGTCGTAGAACCGTTGATCGCTACGTTGACTTCTTTCACATCATGAGCATGTATCCTAGACTCCTCGTATACCAACTGTCTTTTGAAGCAATCATGACTGTGTATAAAATGCTTCAAGAATACCTACAATCTCATGAAAATTTGGCTGACAGACTCCAACAACCTCTGAAACAAGTTCGCGTTGGTGGTGAAGCAATTTTCAGCAGTCGTCGTCTACCGGGAGGCAGAGGCAGTGATGCATCAGAATTGCCTGAAAATCTGTCAGCTGACTGGGACCCATTGTGGGCAACAAGTGACGAACTGCACGGCACACGATTTTTTTTCCCAGGTGCAATTTGTTTGGGGGTGAGGCTTGCTCCATGACTACGCCTAGCTATGACCTACTTTGTGTTTGTTTACTTGACGTTGCCAGTTATGGCGCTAATTTCTGTATGCGATTGTGAAAGTCTGATGCACTTGGGAGTCCATCTACATCGGTAAACTGCAGGTATATTGCACGATTACACATCATTAGCATAGCTTTCATGTCTGTGTGACCCAGACGTTTTATTGCGGACAGCGGAATAAAGTCGCACCGACTCATGACATCACTGCCCGTGGCTATAGACTACTATGCTAGGCCCCTACCTGCATTTACTTATTATAATTGTACAACGTGTATTTATTGACATAAATTAACAAGTTAATATTATTGACAACTATATGCTGGCTGCCCTAGCGCACGGCCAACCATGCGGTTTTGACGGCCACTTAGGGCAGAGTCTATCTACTTGAGTCTACCTGGTATTTGATCATATCTGCACACCAGATTACAGAACCTTGCATATCATTTTGTTGTGTGAACAGGATATTTTGCCGGATACAACTGACATCATTTGCTGCAAGTTCGCGACAGCAGATGACGCAAGTTTTGATGTCGTTATTCGAGTGCCACTGTTGGAGAAAGATGCAGTACAGCAGTATCTGAAAGAGTTTCAGGAGAAGACAACGACAACACTTCGTGTCAGCAAAACCTATCCCCATGTTGGTCATCAGCTGAGTTTCAAGGTATGCAGATTTCACTGGCAGCATAAATACTCTTCTAAGCCAATTTTTGCCTGATACTGTTGGCTTGCTGTCTCAAATACTTAGCAGCTAGCCAGCCAAAAAAAATTGCTGGTGGCTGTGCAACATAAAATGTTACAGTTTTGGCATCTAACAGAAAAAAAGAAATTTGAGCTAATGCTCACGAGATGCGCAAAAGCCTATAGCAGTTCCGGTAGGCCCCACAGCCGCGCCGCCAACCCGTTTTCGGTTGGCGGCAGTAAAATCCGGCTGGCGAGCCGGCTTGAGTCGGCACGCTGTCGAAAATTCGGCTGGCGGCGGCGCCAACATTTTCCGGCGGTGGCGTGGCTCGAGTCGGCGGCGCCACTCAGTCAACACACAAATAAACGCTAACTAAGTGTTGTAGTGGCCTACTTTTAATATTAATGCTTGATAGCACGACTACAAATGAAAAGTGCTCACACTGCAACAGTACTAATTTTGGACGTTCATTTTCGTTAACGGCCAGAGTATATTTGACTTTTGTGTTGTGTAAATTTTATTTTACAGATTTTAGTACCTGCATATCCGAAGTTTGAACATTTTATTTGTATTCTGACGATGTCCTGTTAACAACAAACATGTACTTGAAGTAGTGACTACAGCGTCAATGATTGGACAAGGTACTATCAAAAGCATAGGCATAAATGTAAAAAAATGTTTTCAAAAAAAATTAAAACACATTAAAAACTTGGCGGGAATAAAAAACGTTTAAAACAAATGAAAAACGTTGGCCATAGTTTGTTTAACTTCCTGCTCAAGGCCTAATGCTGAAGGTGCATTATACACTGTGTCTCAAAAAAACCGGACCCCTGCTACCTTTTGCAATAACTCCAACGGTCGTGGTTCAATAGCAATAGATTTTGACAAAAATAATCATTAGAGAATCAGCACTTAATAGCATGTGTTACTTTGCGAGAAATTTTAAGAACAGAGTACCAGCTGAGGTTTTCCTGAGGCACCAACAGTAGAGGCAACTGCACTGCAGTACTCCAACGAACCAACAACGTCAGTTACGAAATCATTAAATGTTATAACGTCAACGTTTGAAGTTGAACGAACTGTTGATTAGCAACATCATAGTCAGAAGTTACAGCAGATGTTCAAAGTGCTGTCCCTTTACTCGAACACAGGCCCGGAGATGTCTTCTCCATTCGTCGATTGCGTCATCGACAACGGTCTGCCGTAGGCCAGACCAGACCTCCACCAAGCGCTGCTTCAGTTTATCCACATCTTTCACCGGCTTCTGGTACACACACTGCTGTACACGGCCCCAAATGCAGTAGTACCTCTTGACGATTTTCTCAGCTAATCATTATTATTATTAGGCACAATTTGTTGGAGTTATTTCAAGACGTAATAGGGGTCCGGTTTTTTTGAGACACAGTGTATGTACCTCTGTTCACCAAGCAGTATAATTCGGTACTGGCCAAAGGGCGGTGATGCCCCGCGGCTGGGAAGGTAACCTTAGGTCTGGCGTCGTACTGGCCATGCGTCACGAACTCGTAGTTTATCCACCTACGGGCTCAATGGCCACGGAAAGGGAGATGAGCACTCCGCCTACGCCCCGGAGGGGCATGGCACGCTTTACCTTTACCTTACCTTCCGGAAACTACCGTTCCGGGCGGCCTAAAAATTCAAAAATGTTTTCCACAACGGGGCCCCGCGAGAATGTTTCCCGGGCCCGATGTGACTCTCGACATCCCTGTACACTTCGATTGCACAATCGGTCCAACTGACTTTTTTATTGCATCTTACATGCCACCTGCCAGACTTGCTGCCTCCACATACACATGAATCCGATAGCCATTTGCTTGACTCTCAGTCTCTCTGCTGCCCAGAAAATGCTGAACTGTTCTTACCAGAACTGGCATAGCCTACATAATAAACTGAAAGTTTGGATTAAAATGATCTCTGTGGCGCAGTACTGTACATGACTGGACTTCCTGACTGGATGACGGGATAACTTGTCGTATCTCACGATTACTACGTAGCGCGGTACAGTGGCGCGGTGGGAGGGCTAGTGATATCAACGATAGACTGCAGGCGTCGCTAATCCACTTATATCTATATCGATGCTGGGCCGGTGAGCGGAGCGCCCGCCAAGTCTTGCCGTCGGTCCTATACGCACAGCCATAGTTGCTATAGTTGCAGCCATAGCTCGCCGGCGCTCCTCGCGCAGTCGCCCCTGCGCACCACGTAATCAATATTTCATTGGTCCCAGCACTGATATCTGGCAGCGATGTCATTCGATATGAGCACAAACTGTCGAGCTTATCAAATTATTTATGATTAATCGACTGCGGAGCGCTATCGACGTGTGACGCCGCGGAATGAGTCGCGGCGACGCCCGACCATGCAGCAGCATCAGACAGGCCGCCGGCACCGCTACACCAGGCCGGTCGGTTGCTCGTCGTCTCGATCAAGTGCCACACACGTCGCAACCTGCGCGGCGACGATCGCCATTTCGTCGACGTCGTCGTTGCCCAAACTCCACTACTTAGATCCGTTCTGGATTTGTTGTCGACTTTCAATGTCCTGCGGACTTGTTGTTCAGCATGTTGTGCAACAAATCCGATCCACACCGAATCGAAGTAGTGGAGTTTTGGGCCATAGTGGTCGAGCTGTGCGTTGCCGAGTAGTAGGCCTACGACACTGACGTCGATTCTATTAGGGTAAAAACAGCGATTGGGCATCAGCTTCATCGTTTATCTATCTGTGTCTCCTTTTCTCTACAGCAGCTTCGGGGGTCTCTTCTTGCCAGTTTTCGATCGTTGGATGACCTTGATTTCAACTTTGGGCGTCATAGGGCCTACCGAGGACCGTGTGTGTCAATTTATTGTATTGCGTTGTGTAGGCCTACCATAGCCTACGATCACTCGCGTTGAAAGAACAGCAGACAAAAAGCCCAGCTGTTGCTAGGGTGGGGCCGACCGTACTGGTTGTCACTGACCTTGAAGGTCATACAAGATCGATGATTTTTTATGTCATCTGAAAGAGCGTATGCCACTTCCTATTAGTAATCAATAGCATCCTAGCCCCTATCTTGCACCGTTTAGCCACAGTACATCCGGACGGAAAGACAGACGGACGGACGGACAGACTGAAAGACGGACGACAATCATGACAAAGGGCCGACCTTAAGCTTACAGTTTAGCGGTCGGCCCAAAAAGCGTCGAACATGGAACCTGTGCGAACTCAGCTCCTCAACTCCAACGAAATGTAGATACGACAGACTACCTTGCACCATCTTTCATGCTTATCGTTGACGTCTTCGCCAAAACAGCCACGATCGCGACTTCAGCCAACAGCCTTTAGGACGAGCAGTCACAGATCCAACCAAAGTTCGACCATCGCGACTTTACGCCGGGTCCCTAGAAGTTTGTAACAGTCGATGGAAAAAAATCTCGAACCCTACGTAAAATATAATTGGTTAGCCTATTCATTTAAAATAGTGCCGTTTCAACATAAGTTTGTCTGAGCTGCTTCTCTGTGCTTAGGCTACGGAGGTGCACTATACCCCTCGCTACGCCTCTATTGGTTATTACAGTATTAAACGAAGTTGCTATATTGTTATGCATTTAACTAGCGATGCAGTTATGTAACTGACTGATAACGTTTACATGACGCTTAGGGCGTAGCCTATCCCTTGTGGACTTTTTGGTTGAATGCTTTGGTTTAATCAAAACATAATAATGAAATGATTTACGCAGATCATTTTAGTATATTTAGGGGCCTAGTTCAGTTTAAATTGGCCACAAAATAGTTTTTGTCTTAAAAAAACTACGCTTCTTCAATTAGATCCTGCTGAACTTAACGAGTTTTGAACAAAATCCGAGATTCTCATAGTAAACCCTACAAGACCTTGCAAGACTTTGAAAAAGGTCCTCCAGAGACCACAGACTCGAGAACTCTAAGCCTATGTGTTGTGCGTAAAAATTTAAAAAACTGAAAAAAAGCAGTCAGTTATTGGCTGTTGATTTGACGTAGTTACATTTATTCGCTGCATCAAACGACCGTTCGCCGCGCACCATCACAAAATGAACCGAAAAAACAACAGACATCAGTTTGACAATAATATATATACACAAATGTCGTATATAAAAACTGACGACCGTTCGGTCTCTTCATCTCAGATCCAGACTCATCGACTGTACGTCAAACGATTTCATCAACTTCCTATAATATTTTACCGTCATGTGTTCGCACATCCTAGGCTATGAGCGAAGGAGACAACCAAATCTTGTTACATGCGTACACGACGACAGCGCGAGCATGCAACACGTCGTTAAGTGAGCTGATGTGTTGACAACGTCCCTGCAATAATACAAATCCTAGTGTTTCCTATGCACAAGATGGGCCCAGAGAGTGACACCCCTTTGCTACTTAGAGTTTCTTTCCTGTAAGACGAATTACATTTGCAATTTCTGTTCATTCACGTATGCATTTTCATTAAATGACGTCGTTCTTCGTCTACCAATGTAAATAAGATCTGTTTTGTATGAATAAAGTGTAGTTCCGTCGCGACGGTTAAATTAACAAACGCTGTTCGATTCACAATCTGCGCGTGGGGAAAGAAACGCTGGGGTTCCGAAAAACTTATGAAATTATTTTTCAAATAAACGAGGACATTTAAACTGTGAATAACTTAATAGCAAATGTTAAGATTTTTTCAAACAGTATGCAGCAGGCTGTCTTGCAGTATATATACAAAATTACCTTGAAGTACACTGTAGTTGAAAAGGGTATCACTTTTGGCCCTCCTGGCCAAAGAAACTCGAATATTCGAGTAGTGCATGTATGGCCAGTGGCCACATCTGCAGGCCCACAGTCGACTGATTCATGGCAGTCTACATGCATAATTATGTATCGGCGTAAAACAATCATCGCGGCTTCCCGAACAACGCGGTTCCCATCATGCCATGAAGTTAGTGAAGCGTTGATAAGCGAAGTCTTAATTCGCACACCGACGAACCCGTGTTAGCATCAAAAATATCGCGACTGTATACTTTTCCGGCTACAAGAGTGACAGAACGAGTGAATGAGTAACAGGGTTCTCGTACAGACAACACTCGACACATAGGCCTAGGTCATTTTCTGCCAACACTATCGACACAAACAAGGTCCACAGAGCAAACGTAAACCAGGTCAAACCATGGCACGGCAGTTTTTTTTTTATTCTTGCTAGTTGATTCGTGCCAAAATGTACCAGAATGCATGAAATCGCACTAAAATTCAAACATTTTTCTTGATCATAAACCCAACCACCGGTCCATTTGGCGACAGAGTTCAGAGCGACAACGGTGACCAAAAGAACTGATACGAAACTACACATTTATGAGAGAGCCTAATGGCCAGTGACAGAACGGTGATGACAGTCACTTTTAACGTTAACTGAAACAGAGCGACAAACATTAAACACGATACGTAAGAAATTAACTTGCAACAAGCAGTAAACCAGGCTGAAAACTGCTACACACATTGCGCAGGTTCAAACGTGCAAATGCAAAAACAGATAGCGGCAATGTGTTGTCAGAAGTTCAGAACGGCAAGCTAATTAACACAAATTTTACAATGTACACTTTTCGTTCGGACTTACAACCGCACGCGGTGCTGGCGTTGCTAATTCGTTGTAATTTTATAGAACAAACAACGTTTTCAACTTCTATGCACATACAGACAAGATGCAGTAGTAACGAGGCCTCCTTCATTATAGTTGTCTGCTGCATTAGCACCAGATTTGAGTCAGTTTTATGCATCCACTGCTGCCACTATAACATAACGTATGACTGCATAACGTCGCCGGTCTGATTGTCATCAACAATTACTTGCTATACCAGTGTGGGAATTACCGAAGAGTTGGGTTGGGGTTCCACCTTTCCCCCATAGTTGGACTTATTCATCTGTCTTGAGGTTAGATCACCCCATTTGCACACACTGCTTTTGTCAACATGAGCACGACATCTATACAGTCTCGTCAAGATACGTCTACCCACAAAATGGCAAAGACACCTAACTGTACTTGCACCATTGCATTACCAGCATGTAGTGCACGTTTACGTATCATGTTCTTAGATTTTGGGCAGTATTCCCTAACAATCCCTCCCAAACATCTTCCACGTGAATAGACTTGAACACTTCAACATCTGATGATCTGACTCTCCTCTTTAGTTCTTTGAGGCTAATTCCCACACTGTACTAGGCCTATACACACTTCACGCATGCCAAGATGATGACAGCGCTATATGCAAGTCACTTGCATACAGACCATGGACATCATGAATATGAACATTCAATGCCTATGTTGTTACAGACACGTGAAGCTACAAGAGCACACAGAAAATAGTCTCAACGGCAGGTCGACGACAAACACGCGGAAATCAATGCAAATGCACAAAAAATGCTCTCATAATTGTGCAACCGAAACAATCGGTTAAGATCGACAAAAACGACACATGGCCTGGGACTCGGTGGAAATTACATACATATACAGGGTGGACCAAAAAAATAAGCCAACCTGTTTTTGTCAAAACTCCATCAAATTTCCACCACACGGTAATGCGTTGACATAAATTAGGGGAGGTGGACAATGAGTGTAACTCACATAATTTTATCGTCTTGACTATCTGTGTGCTAAAAATTATCAAATTTGGTGGAGATTTGACGAAGTTCTGGCAAAAACAAGTTGGGTCATTTTTTTTCTTCTTCTTCTTTTCCAATAATGCACATATCCTCTTGCGAATAATGTCGTGCACCCTGTACAAAATATGCTTAGCCTATTATGCTTAACAGTAACGCAGGTAACTAATGTAACAGCATACTGCGTGGCGTGGTGCATAAGCAGTTCTACGAGGGGTGGTTGAAACAGCCCCCAAGTTCTGAGTGATAGTTCTAGCCCTAAGAATGTCGTCCAAATTTCGCAAAGTTAAAATTGTAACTTGAAGAAAGGAGAATGCTTGCCGACACCGGCCCGGTAGGCCTAGTGTAAAATAGAAGAAAAGATAGCAAATGAAAGTGGGAAAAAAGGAGTGTTTTTAAGCCTACAAATTTGAAAAACACAGTGCCACTTTAGGTCTGGTGCATTCAAAAGTTATGTATACTTCAGTTCAGGCCGACTGCTGGTCAGACAAAACATTAGCAATCTCCAAACATTATTCAGTATTCAGTACGATAAACTTGGAAACAGGGAGACAAACATGGTGCATGCGTGCAAGGTGCAAGCGTGGGTGGATGGGGCTGGATATCCGTGAAACGCGAAGGATGTCTGTCTACCCATGCACATGCAGACGGGAGTGTCACGTCACGTGTGCGGCCTACACTGACGACCGACTGCATGCTTGCACGTTGACGCATGTCGACGTCCGAGCTAAGCTCCAGTCCAAACCGTCAACCTGTTGACTGCGATGATGCTGTCATCAGATCGTTGCCGGTAGAACACAGTCGTCACTGCATGGGCGTGCGCCAGTCGCTGAGCCATCCATACCCGACACGACCCCGCACAGGCGCCAGGCGCAACTTCTTCCGGTGACGTCATCGCGCGCTTCAGCCGACGTGAGGTAAGGGTTGAACACAAACAACAAAATGGCGGCTGGCTGGCTGACGAACATTACAATTAGTCGTCGTCCCGTCATCAGTCGGTCACAGTTGGTCGAGTGCGAGTGCTTGCACTGGGCGACCGATCCCTGAAGACAGCTGACAGCGCAGCACCGCGCTGACGCACGTGACGGCAGAGTTACTCTGACGTGTGCTGGTCCTAGACAGTCAGCACTGCAGGCTGTGTCTCAGTCAGTCTGATGACGCTGATTACCCGGCGTGGATGTCCTGTATGTGTGCGGCAGCAGCTGCAGCCATGGCGTCGTGCATCATCCCAGCGGCTGCTGCTGCGGCGGCGTGGTGTAACGGCGGACTCTGGCCGCTCGTCGGCAGCCCGTACATGCCCGGATGTGGAGCTGAGGGTGGTCCGCCGGCCGTGGACGGTACTGTCGCCGCCGAGGACGGTGTACCTCCACCCGACCCGCCGTGAGCCGCTGCGGCCGCCATCATCATGCCGTAGTGAGGGTGTAACATGGCGGCGGCGGCAGCTGCCTGAGGGTGGCCTCGCAGCGCGCCCATCTGCTGCTGGTACGAGCTCACCGGAGACATGGCAGAGTACATGTCCATGCCGTGCATACCTGCAGCATACAGCACATCTCGGCATAAAAGCCACACACAGTATATAAAAGCACTCAGCAGTCAGCTATATACAGTGTGGGATAAAATAAAAATGATAAAGATGTAAGCAAAGAAACACTTTGGGGCGCCTAAAAGCCACCTGAGTTGGCGTATAATTTTCCGTACTTTATATCAAAAGCAACAATCGCTATAAACTGAGCTGGTTGATGATCTATCTGTGAGTTTCCTACGTGGGAGAGATAAACTAGAGAAAAAAGACTTGGAATTATGCAAGGAACACAGAGGATATGTATATTCCTTTATTATACACCGTCACTGCAAATGAAATACAACTAACTCTTATTTTACCAATATGACGCTCACATATATGGCGTACGCTAACGAGACTATTGCAAGTATTTTATGTAGAATGTGACTCAACTTATTCAAGTGACTGTCGCGAGAAAAAAACGTGAAAATTGCACATTCATGATGAGATAGTCAGCCACAATATGATCTGCAACTGCAATAACCGTCGGGATTTGGAATGAACTGGTGGTAGTAGTACTGTGTGACCTAAAGCAAAAGAGCCGTTAAGCAGCGAACAAATGTTGCAGATCCGTACATCAAACGTCAGGCCTTAATCGAACCTGACACCGGGCATTTGCGCGCTTCAGCTAGTGCGCTGCGCATACAGCTTCGATCCACCAGCACGACGAACAGATAGATCGATCGAAACAGACAGATAGAGAGACGAACGAACAGACAGAAAGAGTGAGGAACGACGATCGTCAAAGAGATACAGAGCATGTGGACCATGCAATGTGCATGGAAAGGAGGGGAATGGACGCGAACGGACGGGTATATACTGTTACAGCAAGGAACGGTCGAGGCGGATCCAGACGAGACAGGGAAGTAGGCGTCAGCGGTCCCCTCGAGTCCGTTTAACTTGCATTCGCGCTGTGCCATCAAGCGCGAAACCAGTTTATCGGCGCGTGAAATCGGCGCATTACAGAAGTGCCGGTCGGCGACGAAGAAGCGACGTCTCCGCCGATCAGGCAACCAGCCGTCACTCCCGCTCAATTAACTCCACAGAACGACGCCGCTGCCGCTAAATGAAAATCAAGCTATAACCGCCGCATCGATCGACAATAGTATTATCGCATGCCATAACTTTTGTTACGAATGCTTTTCTTTCGTAAGGCCTCTAGCTAGCGGTATCGGCGACGGTGCAAGTTTGTGATCGCGGTCGACGTTTTTATTTTGTATTATGCATTTTAAGTTTCAAAGTAAACCGACCAAGACAGGTCGGCGTTCTATCGCCAAAGGATTTATTACTTAATTGCCATTAGAACGGATTGACAATTGACGAAGCGACAAAATCTGTATAGGCTACTTTAAAAGTGAACTTGTATACGAACGGTAGCGCTTTGGCTGTTAAGACAACGGCATGAGACGGCAGCACTGGCAGTGGTGGTGGTGGTAAAAGAGCAAATAGGTCTCCCGCAGGCGCAGCTGGCGTGAGCTAATAACGCAACAGACGGTTCTGGCGACGAGTCATAGGCGACAGGGTCAAAGGTCATCAACCACCCTCCCAGCCAGCCATCCAGCCTCCACTTCCATGCACAGCTGCAGCAGCAGCCGCTGGTAATCGGCATCTGCTATGGAAACCGAAGCAGAGCAGCAAAGCAAGCTAGAGCAGCCATGCAGCGGCCATTGTAGCGTCGACAGGCACTCGGGCGAGCCCCGCCTGGGTCATGACCTTCGACCTCAAGGGTTGCCATGCAGGCGCGCCCGTTGTCAGCCAGGAACCGCTAGCGACCAACCGCCGGCCGGCATAATGATGCAGGGTACGGACAAAGACAACACAACCGCTCGGACAAAGACATTACGAATTATGCCGGACGATGTCATCTGCGGATAAGATATGGGATAACATAATAACTAACTACTTCAGATAATCTGCATCGCACAAAGCGCTACTTGACTAAATGGCAATGTATTAGCTTACAAATATTATGTGCACTTTAAAAATAACCCTATTATCCATCTGTTGTAATAATCACCACTCTGATATCGACGTAGTAAAGACTGTGACTGTGCCAGTATAGTGATGGAATTTTCAAACACTTCAAGCCGCTAAAAACGGTCTGTAAATAGGTGATTGAAAGAAACTGCCTACAGCACTGCCACTGCTGAGCATATGGGCCGCCGCGAACATGATGAAAAGGTAACAATGAATCAGCAACACTGCAGCATATGTGTGTCTGTCTGATAACTGGGCGAGCGAAGCAAGATCAGAGTTCTATCACGAGGAGGTTTTAAGCAGAGCCAAACGAAAAGAACTTTGCTTCTGCGACGAACAAACGAACGTAATGGATAGCGTTTATCCGACAGCGTGTGCTCTGCTCTCGCTCGTAGACAAACGATTACGTGTAAATAGTTTACAGTACATTTTGTCCAAGTGTCTAATGATAGATGTTCCCCATTTATATGTCGGCGCAGCGCTGGTTGCCCGGCCTGGGAAACGCTGATGCGGTCGGTGTGAGACGCGAAAGCACGCCGGCCGCCCGACTTTCTGACCACGCAGCTTCGAGCAGAGCAGTCCTCCGCAAATCCAGTTGTCTCGCATTTACCGATTGAAATCAGATGCAATTTGTATTGATTGTGCATAACCAAACAGCGAATTGCTTTCGTGCGAGCGCATTACGACGGACGGAGCAGCGGACGTGTATTGCCGCACGGCCGACACGAATAGACCAACGACCAGCCGCAGTATTCTCAGCCTTTAGAACGGCAGTGTTCGTGGATGGAGTATCAATGCCGGCCGGCTGAGGAGTAAATGACCCACCACAGACATTGTGAAGCAGATCGCGCCTATAGCGGTGGGTTGGATCAGTCAGTCATGCGTTATCATCAATAACACCCCTAGTGGACCTTCAGAATCGTGTACGATGGCGTAGAAAAAATAAGTGAAAGTTTGTGAAACAACTAGAAGAGAATAAAAGATTGCCGTTAACCGCTTCGAAATGGATTTTTCTGAGATTCATTCATATTTATTCCAAATATTGTTCTCAACTCACCAGCCGCTCGCATCATATGTTGACCGTCGACGTACATGCCAGTACAGTCCGGACTATATTGACCGCCGGGACCTGTGACAATACATCCACAATCACCTCATACACCCATTATACGAACTCACCAGACATAAACTAATAACATAATAACAAGTTGCGTACACAAAACGCTCGGAGTTCATTATTTTGAAAAAAAAATCTAAGAGTTTAAGAAAAATGATGCTTGCTGAACGGTTGCTATGTCACACGAAAGCACGCATTATTACAGCGAAACTTTTCTTTAGTTATACAGTGGAAAATGTAATTAAGTAATAAAATTTATAACAAAAGTAGATGCATTCTATATAGGCACGAGTGAAAATAGCTCGCCATTGCAAGGCCCAGCACTCGCAACAAAAATCCGAAAAACGCAATTTCGAAAAGCATTTCATAAGTTGTGCACGACAAATTCTAAAACAAAATTAAGCCCATAATTAAATATCACTAAATTTGGTTTAGAAAAACTACATGATGATCGAATTTTAATTTTTTTAAAGAAATTCAGAAAACTAAAACAACTGAGCTATTGCCCCGTACTGCAGCAAACGTTTTGATCTGGAATTTTTTCAGCGCATTCGCCAGCTGGTGGCCACGAAGAGACTGTCAAAGTTGAGACCTAAGTCAAAGCAAGCTCACTCAGTCCACGTATATGAATGAGGCCGTCTGACTAAGCGTAGGCCTACTTAACTTCGTCGTCTAAAGCTGAATGAAAACACAAAAGTGTCACAAATACATTTGGGCCTAACAGTTTTTGTATGGTCCTCGCACGTAAGCTCGTCAGTCACTAACTTTACGTAGGCTTATAATAAGCTTATATCTAAATAACATGCATAGATCAAAATAACAAAATTATACTGATCACGAGACATACCGGCTCGATTTGATTGGTCGATCATCGGTTGTACGATCCGACGCCGCGCGTTTATAAACCTATAAACACGCCATAAACAATAAGAAATCCTCAACAATGTTTTTTTGAGTTATATCAAAAAAACATAAAAACGTTAGAACCAATTTCTAAAAAGTTGTCATAACGTTAATTTAAGTCATCGGAAATTTGGTATAGGGCGTATACGGTTGCAGTAATTTACTAATACTAATAATATCCGGTTGATGGGAAGTCCTTTTTCAGACGCAGTGTAGTAGGCCTAATGCCATCACTCAATTTAATTTAATTAATTGGGTTCCCAATAAATTAAGTTTTTACAGCAAATGCTGCAATGAACGCAATGTCTTTATGACCACACATTTCTACAGCTGCAACAAGCTTTCTTGGGAAACGAAACAAAAACATCGACGACGACACGACAAAATCATTCACTCCTGCACTTGAGCAGGTTCGAAACAATGTGCGACTGTTGTTGCAGTCGCTGCAACCGTTACTGTCATTATCACGATCATTACGAAAGCACACGCAGAGCACAGCGCTCTCTGTCAGTCAACATGCTGGCGCGTGCAGCGATCCGCGTCAGTCCGTGATTTACGAGGAACTGAAACAAACGCCAGTGAAGAAGTCAAGACAGGACCCAGGAAGCCTGGATAATAGTTCCATGGACGGACCATCACGCCAGGCAGACATTGCAGGCAGTTTCTTGTCGCCTCTTCGCTCGCTCGACAATTACAGCGACGAATTAGACCGACGCCGAGCCACGTGTTCTTCCTGCAGAGGAAATCCGTTCTGCTCCGCCCGCCACGGCTGGGCGATGACTGGCGCAATCCAGCCCCGGCCGGACCGGGGCGGCGTGAGATGTTCCCGGACGGACGGGATGGGTGCTGGAAGAGACGTCGCCGGGCTGCGCCGAGGCACGGACGGACGCAGCGTGTCGACAGACGAGTTAGCGGCGCGGCTGGTATAAGCGCCGACGACTGACATAACCCGGTACCAAACTACCATCACTCGAGCACGCTCATGCCTCCGCGCGTCCGACCGTCCGAGCTAAGTTCAAACTAAACTCCACTTGCTTCGATCTGTTGCCGATCTACTGTACAACACGCTGCAAAACGTTGGCCTTGCAATCGCGACGTCGTGCGTTCAACTCCCGGTCGGGACGCTATCAAGTGGTTACTATTTGGAGGATAACTGCAAGAATAACTGTATCAGAACATCGGACATAACCAACACCAATGTTAACTCAACCTTCCACCACCGGGGTATCTATAAGTAAATCGAGTGCTGGCCTGTCTGGCTGGGGTTGAGGTGGGGCGTCTTCACCTGTGTCGGGTGGCAGGTGACGCTCCGCATATCGTTGAGATAATCAGATTCGGCAAGTTTCTCGCCGACATTGTGCGCTTTATAAATGTATTCGCTTATACTTATTAAATTTACTTTTGTGGGTTTCCTATGAAAAACTTTCAAACAAATCGAAGTAGTGAAGTTTAAGCCCAGCCATCAGTCGGCCTCAGTCAACCGCATCCGGCATTCTCCTCGTCGCTGTTGCTGCTGATGCTGCTGCGCGTTTCGTCGCGGTTGATATACGCACGGAATGCATGGAGCAGAGCAAGACGTATAATATTAGCGTCGCAGAACCGCGGCGATCACTGCCACGTGCCACTGCCAACTATATAAAACGAATATCTCAACGGTTAAACTAGGAAAGTCTGCGCGAGAATTTTCCCAATAACGACTGCGCTCGCAGCTGGCAATAAAGCAATGCGCATACGGACTTTTTAAACTATGAAGGCTGGTACACTGACGTGGGCAACCCAATGTGTGATAAACGACGTACAAAACAAACGATTCCCTCAACCGCAACAAGCACGAATGCATCAAACAGATTGAACCAAAAGACAGCAACAGGGTGCCATGCTAGCAAATGATTGGTTATGGATTTAACGTAAAAAAGCTAATTCAATGCACTGCGGCTCATCCAGCCATTTTTGCGGAACCGTACATGATAATCCCATTAATGTGAAATCATACATTTCTATAGGCCTGCATTCAGTATCAAGTTCGTTCACAAAAACTCCGCCACTGCCGAAATCTACCAACAAAATAAAACACAACCTTAAAGAAAAATGTCGCTATTCAAATGTACAACAGCCCACCCACCCACATTTGGGGGTAACAGCTCACCCCCCTGACGCTCCCATGCGAGTCGGTTAGTTAGAAAAACAGCGCAAAGCGCTCGAGTCGCGGCTGATAAAAGGTAAAGGCGACGACGTTGGCGTCGATACGCGCAACAAGGCTGCTGCTGCTGTTGCAGCGCCGCAATAATTCATCACGCGCCGTGACGAATGTTCAGCTGTCACGCCGTAATGATTTTCAGCGTGAAAAATAATGACTGCATCGTAGCGGGCGAGTCGAACGCGCAAGCCGACACCGGCGCTCGTTCGGTCGTAATTTTACTTGGGATCGATCGACGCGATCGCATCCGGCGCATGCATAGGACACAGGTGTCCGTGCCGACGTCATTGCTCTTTGTAAACACAATATGTATACCTGAGATAGTGCGCTAGACCACCGACATCGTAGACCGAGACGCTGCGGCGCCGAGAAATGAAATCGCCCGATAATTACCCGAATATCAGGGCTGGCCGGCCACGCATGCGCAAACCGCTCTCCATGGCTTGAATTCCCGGTCCTGACGGCGGCGCGGCCTAGAAGTCTGCTGTCTGGAAGTAACTAAGAGCAGAGCGCATGACCGTTGGGCAGCTGTTGAAACGCTACACCGATCGTCGCGGTAGACCGACCGATCGAGCGCCAGTATGCATGCACGGTTTAATGTGTCAAGAAGTTGGCGGTATCAAGTTCGCTTAATGACCTCTAACATGTCGTAACTGCAGAGTCCGAACTGCCTGCCAGTGCCTGCCACTTCCACCGTCACTGGACGACGGTCACTGCACGGTCCACGGATTCGTCCATTCCGTAGGAAATCCATGCACGGACGTACAGACAGACGTGTCAGAAACTGGAACAGGTGCTCTCCCGGCATGCAACGGGCGTCATCGAGCAGCGCGACGCGCGAAAACGGATGGCACACAGCACCTGCGACGATCAGTCAAAGTCAACTCAATGGCCGGCACCAGCTAGCATTGACGGAGTCTTAAATGAACGTTCAACAGGCGTCCGGCACACAAAGTCGGTCAGATTAACGTAATGCAGTACACGAAACACCTGTTCACATTCGCTTCGACTCGCTACACTTCGCCACTATCAACATCTGATAAATGGCCATCGAACTAAAGGAGAAAACTTTAGTTTTGCAGACTGAAGCTTGAATAAAACTAAAGTAGTGCGCCTGTATTTACACTGCGGCATATTTCCGTCCTGAAAGCTAAACGCACAAACAGCTTCCGAGCTGCGGACAATCTGTCACGGAAAAAGTGCTACCGAAATCTTTAAAAAAATCTATGAGAATAAAGTTTTGACCCAAAGAAAGGTATTTTGCAAGTTAGACACTAGAACGGAAATACAAATAGTCGCATCTTAATAAAAGTTATTATAATGGATTCTATTAAAAACAGACTAAACTGGCACTCATTTTATATCACACAAAAGCGGGAACAGTCTACTGTTACAAGAAGTGTCCATTTTGCCAGCCAATACCGGTACGTATAATAAAGTTTGATATTTTTGTGTTCTGACTAATGGCTCAATCTGACAGATTTATCAGGCGTGTTAGAACAAGCGAAAACAAACAACGGTATGCCACGAACATAAACAAGAACGCGACAAAACATCATCACCCACTTCCAGAAAACAAAACCTGGACTGGTGATACATTATCGCCACACATAGACGATGACTTATACATCACTTTCGCAAATCTTCGCAAGCAAAGAAGAAATCTGAAGTGCGCGCACTGGGCAACCAAAAATCCCGTTTGTCGCACCGATGATCGTCTGACGAGAAGTAAGCAACAGAACTCGGTCGGGCGCTTCATTCGTCACTGCAGCTAGCAAACACGAGCAAGCGCACTTTCGTCTTTCCGTCTAAAGAACGTTCATAAACAGCTCATAGTAATGCTACAGTAGCAAGCAAGCGGACGCCACAAAGTAACTAACCGACCCAGGCAAGCAACGAATGGATCAGGCGCCAGACGAGAGAGTACACACTACAAAGCAAGCCGCTTGGACGACAACAACAACAACGGAGCATCAGTAGCGACAACAGAAAGACGCGTTAATGGCTCTTAATTTAGTGGCGGGAGCCAGCGAGCGCTCGTACGCACCGCAGGTGACCATAGAGCAGATCAGTACGCTCTTAGAACGCCCCGAGACGGCGCGACTGTAATGCCGTATACACAGAAACCCGCCCGCAAGCTTTAGCTTTCATACAGCTTTTGCATAATCCGTCTGACGTTAGCCCATATCTTGCTGTATGCTGTATGTATCAGCCATAGCCGTATTCTGTTCGAAAACGATTATTCGTGTGCAACTTTTCCGCAGTAAAAAATAAACGACTTTAAAACTGAATGGCTCACATGCCCAGCAACGAAATTCGGCAACGTGCAGAAATAAATAGGAGCATGTTAGTCGATGATTTACAGAAAAGGAGTACATTTTTAGCCACTATATGTACCTTTCAAATTCTCTATAGCGATCTGAAATATGTCGCTCTAAATCATCGCGTTTTCACATAGGCAAAGCGTTTCAATTTTACCGCTTATCGGTATAGCGGTAATATGTGAGTCTGCGAGGCATCGTGAAGTGTTTAGTAGATTAAAGCAAGCGACGAAGTCGGCGTCGAGGAGTGCATCCAATCGTCAATGACGACATGCCTCAGAAGTGCAGAGCGTCTGCGGCGCATGCAGGCGCGCGCCAATGATTGATACAGCCGCAACGAAGACTAATGCCCGCATTCCAGTCAGATGTCATCTGATCTGTCGACGCCAATCAGCGACTTTCATTAGACCAAACCAACGGCACGCACCTGCTCAGAGCCACGTCTTTCTTCAGCTTCACAGGAATAATTTGTCGTCGTACGACGCATTAATAGCGGCGGCGGCTGTGTTATTACGAGCCTGCAGATTGCAAGCTGCAGAACAATTTGTCATCCTGTAATAACGCATTAGCGTAGTAAACAGCAGAACCACACGCAGTAATGAATAACCAGCGCTAATGAATTCATATGATGTATTGTATACGCTGCATAGCGAAGCTTTGAAAGACGACAATAATTAACTGACGTGCATAACGAAACTGGCAAATATAATTTCTCTCAACGGGCACTGCAGATCGTATACTGTGATAGCAGCATGCAAACGTAGGACAAAATGTTACGGCCAGTGCGTACATCAGGTACAGAACATGGCTTAAAATTTGACTGTCTGGTGTGGACCATGTTAACACTATCAGAATAATGGGACAAAAACAGTTACAACACGCCGGGAGTCGTAAAATAAGCAGCGGTTTTTTAAATGACCGCGAATGACAACAGTGCGACGTTGGCTGATGCGACGCGTCGGACGCTGCACGAGAGACGGCTAATAGCAGCAGCAACAGCAGCAGCAGCATAAACGACTGACTGACTGAACGCAGTGGATTTATTGCGACGAGATGGCTGTTGTCCCATTATAGAATATTTCCCCACAAAAGTCACCCCGGGCAGGGCGGGGCAGATTTCTACCGGTAAATTGTCGGCCGGGGGAGACTTTTCTAAAGGCGATCCTGTAATGAGATTTACGAGGCCGGCGATATTCTAATAAGGGGAGTGACATATCAAATCTGTGATTATCTCCCCGGGCGAATTTTTTATGAGAAAAACATTTTAATGTGACACCGGCCGGCGACGAGACGACGGCCAATGGACTGGCGCCTGGCATGGTCGCCGGCTGCAGTCTGGCAGCAGCTGACGCGGCGGCGTGCGTCGCAGCGGCATTGCTGGCTGCAGCAGCACGCAATGAGACAGCGACTGTCTGTCACGACGAATAACGTCAACCCGACGCCGTCATTATCGGTCCGGCCCAAGCCGGCCCGGCCCGGGCGGTGACGATCGGTCAACCGCACCGACACCGGCTCGGCCGGCCCCGGGCCCGGCTGTAGCGCCCCGGCTCACTGACCCACCGGCACGGTGAACGACGCCAGAGGCCGCTCTCTCGGGGAAATGCCCGCTCGCCCGCCCGCCTCTGATGAAGATGCTCAACCGCTGCTGCTGCTGCTGCTGGCGACGCTGCAGTAAGGAGCGCCTGCAGATGCGTGGAATATGGAGACAGATCTGACATGTCGCCGGCGTCCAGATACAACACCAGTCGTTCAACGGTGACCCCCGCCATTCCAAAACGCCGCCACGGTTAGGGATAGGTTAGGGTCGCTACTAAAAGTTAGTTTAGCGTTTAATAAGTACGGTTTCTTCGATGTCTAAAACAGGTTTTGGCGGCCCTTCGGAATGGCGGACCCGAATCGTTCAATGCTATACGAGCTTGCATCATATTGCGCCACCAACAAGATAAAATGAGCAATACAGTCATAATGGTAGTAAGCCTAATTTGGCACTGATCATGATCTCTGAAATTATCATCATTATTATTACTCAAATCGTACATTGCTTATAAAAATTAAACGCTAAATAAAATACAACATAATGCATGCAATCCCGAATACAAACGCGGCAAAAGTAAATGAAATGCGATAAAAAGCAGCTTAGTCGTCATAGGAAACTCGGAGCTGAAAGAGATAGACAACTGACAAAGAGCGAGAACAGATCGAAGGGTATAGAGGAGAAGCCAGAAAAAGACAGATTATTAATTTAACGGATAAAATAAAACAGATGAGCAGATGATAAGAAAATATAAAACTGCTCAAATAATAAATAAAGACATGTACAAATGGATTGCTAGCTAAAGTTTTTTTTGCCTTTTTTCTTTCTTTAGTTAACTTTCTTTGTTTATACTGTATGCTACAAAAATGAATATTTTCGTTCAGTAATGTCACAAACGTTCATTATGTAATACTGACCAGTTGTTAACTTGTGATAAAGTCAGGCCGCTTTGCTCCGCCAATTCTTTTTTCTGGTCTTCAGACGGATACGGATGCTGCAAACACAAAACGTAAGCATCAAAGTTTTAGTATTTATTTATTTCATTTAATGACAAAGGGCAGCCACTAACATGGCACAATATCAATGAATGTCACTGATAAAACAATACAACAATAGGACTACCAGAAAAAATAAACTTAGCAATAACTAGCCAAGAATGTGGAAGTAATAGATCGTTTAAAGCTATTTAAATTAGAAAAGTCAGTATTGTCAGCTGGCAAGTTATTCCATATTCTTCCTGTACGGTAAGTTAAAAATGTTATGTCTGGTGTTGGATCTGCAGCCTGGCAGGAATAATTTATATTTATGTCCACGATGACTATAGTCAGTACGTAGTTTAAAAAATTCACTTAGGCTGAGATCAGTCAATCCAAATACTAGTTTGTAAGCAAATATCAAGTCCAATCGAAGTCGGCAAACTTCCAAACTTTCTAACTGACAATAAGTAAGATGCTGTAGACCTGGAAGGCGCTTTGTGAAGGTTTTAGGTTTACTTAGAGGAATATTTGAAAATGTCAGCGACATATTTACTAACCAACCCAAAAAGCCACGTGGCCCAGAAAGGACTTCACTTTTTGCGGATGTCGTCCCTATTGCCTAGCCAACTGTTCTGGAATTTTGATAGGTGTTTTAAGACGAGTCTATCATCAAGACAAGCTGCTGTGATCTTGAACTGAAAAATACATGTAAGCAATACGAGGTAAAACCATTATCTGCCTTAACGAACAATTAAATATGCTTTCGCCAATGTTTTCGAGTTATCCAGAAACATACGATCCTATTTTAGACTCATTTCAGAACTTTCAGCTACGTGCAAGGATTTTTATTGCTAAGAACTAAAATACGCAATTCACATAAAAACACATCATCATACAAAAGATGACTGATCATCCGGTAATTCCAGCCGAAACATTGCGACTTCTGGTAAATTGGCCGGACTAACTTGGCCGCGCGAATTAAAATAATTACAGCCGGTCATTAGAGCAGCGTATAATACTCTAATACTCGAGAGCTGCTTCAGTATATACAGGGTGGGCCAAAAAGAGCCCAGTTGCCCAGCTTTTGCATTCATAACCGTCATCAGTCCTTTTCAGCAGCTCTTCGATCGCTGGAGTCAATGTGTTCAGGATCAGCTGAGCCCAGCATTCGATTAGCACAGGTTTTAGCTGGTGAATTACTGAAATTTTGTGACTATGCTATCTGTTGCAATGCCCCCACACTGAATAATTCACAAAAGTTAAATCTGGACTTTTGGCAGTGAGTTTTTGAATTCGATGAACTTGAGCACATGGGGTGCAGGCAAATGCCTAATTTCATGGGTAATGAAGATTTATGCAAATTAGGCAAATAATATTTAAATGATTTGCTATGCAAGTTCGGCTCTCTTTGTCTACAACATTCTAATACTTTTGACATATAACACGCTTTTCTACGGGTAACCATCGCTGAGTTATCAACGCTCAAACAGGTCCGGTTTTTTTAGTCCACCCTGTATAGCCAAGCCGCAGCGACTAAAGCAGTGAGTGAGTGAGTGACGTCAGTGGTGACGTCAGAAAGATGTCTTTGCCATGTCTCTCGACTCTGTATACTTCCGCGTGTGGTCGTCTGTTGCCGACGGGCGTCGGGCGCCATTTGTCTTGCGCTGACACGGACAAAACGCGACCGGTAGAGGCGACTTGTCTCTCGGCCGTACAGAGCGGACGCAGCCAGCGCTCAGGACCGTCGGTCGGTGCGCGGTCCGTGCGTCCGGTCAGCTAATGATGCGACGTCCGTCCGTCCAGCGACAAGACGACGACCAGCAAATGCAGCGAGCGAGCACGGGCAGGATATTCCGCTGTCAGCAGCGTGCGTCCGCCGGCGCTGATTTATCGGGCATTAACCGACGGACCAAAGGACTAGCGCTTGCCCCGGCTGACCGCCGCCCGCCGTCGCCTCACCGCAGTACGTGCGCCCGCTGGATGTTTGCACATGTCCAATCAGTGTATGACCAGCCGACGGGACATTTGTATACACAAATGATCAGACCTAATCCTCGCCGGTCCCGCGCGACGATTTATCATATCAATTACGTCGGCGCGCGGGCGGCGATTTTCCTGCGCGCGTCCTTCCTGGGCTTTCTAGCGGCGGCCAGCGCCCGCCTCACGCCGTCAGTCCCGGGCGCCGGTCTCAAGTCCCGCTGGACGACCGACCGGCGAGCCGACCGTAAATCTGCCAACGACCGCCAGACGGCGCTTCGTGGTCACTGGCGTCCTAGTGACAGGACAAGTGCCGATGACGCCACGTGCATGCATGCTGCCGCTCTAATCTGACCAGACCACTGGCAGATACGCTTGATATGCACGACTCGTGCTCATACAATGCCACCGGATTTGTTTAGTCCATCTAGTCAAAAATTAACCGGCAAAATCCCCGAAACCAGTATGCGTAACATTAAATCCGACAATTTGTGATCGCACTGTGTTTGAATCATGAACCTGGTTTGAACGTAATCAATCCCTCTGTACCGTTCAACGGCCCGTTCTGACCGGTAGTGTACACCGGGCTTAAGTTAACATATTGACTGATAGTCACACAATAAGTAACAGTTTGCTTTTAAATTAGGCTACAATTCCTGTAATTTATTTTAATCTGGCAAAGTAACCGAGCTCGAAAGCAAACGATCACTATGGCGTGACAACTCTGCATGACCGAGAGCGGACGTCTCGTGTGTATATAAGGATGAGAATATAGACACGGACTGACCGTGAGATGTTGGAAGAGCCAGGCGCGCATGATGTTGGTAGCGATCTTGGGAAAAATGCCGCGTTTCTTCTGCCGCTTGGCGGCGCTATTCGCCTCCGAGTCTTCGTCTGCCGTCACGTCGCCAGACCCGATACTGTTGTCCAGTCCGTCACCTGACAGCACACCACACAGTGACACAGTTCAATAACAACATTTTGTAACTATATCACGCAGTGTAATAATAAAATAATATATCATGATGACTGCACCAATAATGGAAGCTGCGTGGTTATGCACAGCAAATATGAGTGTCTTTGACTTTTTCGATCGCACGTTTCCACCAGGTAACAAAACTTTATGACAAGACATGCAAAGTACACATCTGGCCAACACTTGAACTAAGAGTCATCCAGCCGCGTGTTATGATCACCCAGCGTGCAGACACGGATAGACAGGCAATGTGAACATCATGGTGTACCGGGCGACCGATCGACCAGTCACTGATCCAGGGAACCAACCAACGGCATACATACAGTATATACAGCGTGCAGAGTGAATATAATGGCCGGCGATCAGCCTCACACGGCGCCGGTACCACGCCACGACGCCGGCAAGCAATTTCGATGGAATCATCGCGAACCCGATACGGAGATAATAACTGTCGGAGGAGAACGGACGCCGGGCCGGTGTCCCCGGACGCAGGGGCATCAGGTCCGATTGGAGATTGAAACTCATCTGCTGCATAGTGATCACGACAGCGTTTAGCATCGACTGTGCGCCGAGAGCGCAGTTTGATTGGAAACGAAGTCAACGTCCTGCCAGCACAGCGAGCGGTATACGGTACGCTGAATGAGCTGTGCTGTTCATCTGCCTGCCAGTCGGCATTCATGCGCCGTTCTTCTACACACAATACGCGCGTCACCACAGTCCACAATGTGACGACCCAAAACGTGCAGGCGATCGTCGTCGTTCGGTCCCTCTGGATTCGACAGTCCGTCACGGTAGCGCCGCCTGTGCATCGTTTTAATACTCGAGTGCACTGACTATATACAAACGGAACTCGTTTTTACAGCTGAGCCTACCATCGTTCACATACCGGCCAGTGCAGACATGCAACGCCGAACAAATTACAAGACCCTAATATAACCTCGCGCGGAAAAAGTTGATAGACGAATGCATCATTCGGATTAATGCCGATAAGTCGAGGGAGGAAAATTCTGCACACGGATTGTGAAGGAAGTGGGTGCGCGGTGGAAAGACGTGGGTGCTGGCGACGGACACGAACCATCCCATCCCGCCGCGTTTCTTCCTACACGGATAAAGAGAGAGCGAGGGAGCAAGTCTTATCAGCGGGCATCGCGCAGCAAGCCGAGGTGGAGCAGGAGAGATATCGCTGGCTGCTCGCTCGGTGTACGGAGTCGGTCGGTCGGTCGGTGTCTGGCCAACTGACAAATCAACCGAGTCGGTCCATTTTTCATCGTCAGTTGTACCACCGCTAGACGGCGCGCGCGCGAGGCATTGCGTAACGTTGGCGTCAGTCAGCGATGGACGGACGCGCGCGCGCGGTGCGACTCGCAATCGCTGCAGCAGAGCGAAAGTAGCGTTATGATTCTACGCCACTCACGGACCGACCAAGCATCCTCCGCCGATAACAACCTCATTACAGCTGCCGGTGTCGGAGCGGAGACGTCCGTCCGTCCGTCCGGCCGACCGACGCCCGCGTTCTGCGTCGTACGCAATTAGATTGCAATTATGTTAAGGAGAACCGCGGGTGAAGTCGATGCATTTTTCCTGGGCACGGCGCCGCTGGTCGTCCTCCACTCTATTCCGGGCCGTCTTTCCCGCCCGACCCAGCCCGGCGCCATATCGCAAAAAGAAATCCTCCTTCATCTCGACAACGAACGACGAGATCGCCAACAACAGAATACGATTCGACGAGCCAGCGAACGAACACGCGCAACCTTCGACTGATGCAGAGATTCAGCGGTGGACGGAGACGGAGACGGAGGAGGGACGACATTTGCATCGCAGAGAAACAAGAAGATTTCCATCTAATCAGCAGCTAATTACGTTCACGTTCGTCATCGCGGTAGCGATAATTGTCTGTGTTTGACTACATCGGAAGTGCGATGAAAATTGTGCGGCGGGTCCGGTTGCGTCGTTCCGGGCGGCGCGAAAACATTGCCGGAAACTGCAGTCCGGTCCTGCCGGTACCGGACGGCCCGTGTGCGTTTATTGTTACTTGTAACCGTAACCGATGTTCGATTATGCTCGGCGTAACTCGGCACGCTGGCTGGCTATCGTATCGGCGGCGTCATAATACTCATCTGGTGCCTGCCGGCGCCCGACGACGTGACGTGTTTGCTACAAGAAGTCGACGCAATCTGTCTTGGGTTTCGTAAACACTTTCCAGCCGTCAGGCGCGTTGCAATCTCCGTCGCAGAACAAAGCAGAAGCAGCAGCAGTTTGCACAGCGATAACACGCTGTCTTCTCCAGCTGTTCAGAGTTGATGCACGAATACAAAGACGCGGCGATGATCTAAAAGTTTACGTTTACGTAGTAACCAAAAGCCAAATAACTGACTATATACGACACAAAGCATAATATACACGGTGAGACCAGCCATAATACTGGATGATCGCGTTCACGGGCCTGCGACATGGGTCAAACAGTTAGGGCTTAAAGATTCGGTCCTCTTTTCTCGACTCCATTTCTTTTGCTATCATTTCTTCTAAAACAAAGGCAGCTACAATCTTGACTTCAAAAATCGCAAAAATAAACCAACATACTATATTATGGCCAAGATGACTGGGAGGCTCACCCATAAGTCCCTGGTAGCAGCCGCCCATATGTTCACGTTAATTAACAGCGCGCAATCAACAGACAGAAAAAAAGCTGATAAATGCGGATAGTTGTGTAATGTATAACATACTATTACTAAGTATTCTGTCGGTGCCACGTAGCCGACGGCACGAAGCTGTCAATGATTAAACAACCAGCGATCATACATGACTTCTGTATAGTAGCAGTATGTATTAAGTCCATAGATCATCGCTCGTGTATCCACTATTCAATCCGCTGAGTCCATTACTGCAGTAAATAGCGCGTTACCGACACGTATTAATTGCCTTACTGTTACGATTATGGCGCTTCAAAGTTCAACGCCGTCCCTGGCTACTCTATGATAAAACTCCACTCATCTGTCCGTTGAAAGCGAACCTTAAATGCAAACACATCCACTCACTTCGACATGTCGTGAATCTGCTGCAGTCTACAACAAATCGAACTACTGGTACTGTAGAATGGAGTATGGGTCTAAGCCAGTCTACTCGATCTCAAAGCAAGGTCATCCACGCTGCTGTCGCCGCTAAGCCCGACTCTACTGTCATCGCTGAAAACACTAGAGGGAAAATAAAGAGTATTAGAAAAACACTGTCAACCGCTTGCATGAGGCGGCTACTGAACTGAAACTGGGCATGAAAATAAATGGCAAGAAGACTGAAGTAATGAAAGTTTGCGATGATACAAAACCAATAACTATAACGGTAGCTGGATGCACCCTGAGTGAAACCAAGTCGTTCAAGTATCTTGGAGCTATGTTCAATTCCGAAGCGTCGTGTGACGAGGAGGTCAAGTCGAGACTGGCAATCGCGAGACAGAGACTGGGCGAGCTAGTTCCAATTTGGAAGTCACGTACAGTGAGTAATAAACTAAAAGCTCGACTCATCAAAGCACTGGTTTGGGCGATCGTCACTTACGGCAGGCAGGCATGGACATTGAACAATGCGAGAATGTAGAGGCGTTTGAGATGCAATGTTACAGGCGTGAAATGCGCATCTCTTACGTTGAACATGTGACGAACGAGGAGGTTTAACGAAGGGAAGGCCAAGACAGGGGCCTGTTGGGACAAGTGAAATCATGCAAACTGAAATACTTCAATCACACAACGAGACACGAGAGTTTAGAGAAAGACATCATGCTGGGCATCATGCCCGGAAAACGTCGACAAGGTGGTCAGAAGAAACAGTGGATCGATGATATCGTTCAATGGGGCGAAAGAAGCCTGGTCGAAATGGTAAGACAGGCGGAGAACAGAAAAGGTTACCGGTGCTTAGTTCATGAAGCCGCCTACGCTCGTACATCAGGCACGGCAAGCTGATGATATGTCACGTGCAGGGGAACTGGGAAGACTTCAGAAAAATGTCCTGTACGCCACAGAAGAGGGCGTGTTTTGTACAGCAAAATCTGCTGGGGGCGTCAGACGACAAGAGTTGAGAAGCGATCTGCCTAACCATCGCAGATCACCACAGATCAGCTGAGACGGCATATACTGTTTTTTGTTTTTCTGCTCTAGATCAATATATGTCATCCTAGCATTAGAGTTAAGGTTAGAGTTAGAGTCAGGGTTAGAATCTGTGATCATCTGTAGTGCCATACATCGATCTGAAGTTCACAAACTTGAACAATGATCTGTGGTGTCTATACAGACCCGTTAAGAAGTGTCGCATTTCATGCCGTCACTGTACTGTAGGCAGCAGGCAGGGAACGACCAACACCTCGAGGCAGGGCGCGGCTTTCACACAACGACTTTCAACGACACCAACCAAAAAAAATCAATTTCGGTCGAACGCAGATGGGTAGCGCGGCAGCGGGTGGCTTACGGCAGTTCCGACCTTTTTACCACCTCAAAAAATGCCGAACCATGTTGCGGAGGCGCGCGGCGCTCCAGCATGCAGATAAGGATAATGAATGGCACGAAATCGGATCCAAATAAAATGAACGGAAGATAGAGAGCCTGGCTGGCTGGGTGGCTGGAACTCGATGTGCAGCGAGATGGTCGTGTACGGCTGGGCGGATGATAACAGCGTCTTGCAGTCAAGTCCAGTATCGCTTGGAGCCTTGGACTACTGAAAAACCATCAGCAGTAAGACGCACGCAGCCAGCTAGCTAAAATTAGAGATGAAAATCTAACCGTCTCAAACTTTTCGAGAAACCGAACCGAACGAAACGTCCGAAAATACAAAGACGCTAGCGGCTTCAATTATTATTGTATACATGCGAGCGGCATTTTGCATTTTTCCAAATGTCATGATAAACCAGAAATGTTTGCAGTTTTAGCTATAAGTTGCTCATTAATGAGTATTACGAGTACTACAGCGAAGTCGCGAAGGCAAGCGTTGAGCGCCGATTCTGACGGATTGGCTTCCAATGTCGATTCAATCAGCGACAAGCGGCGCTCTGTGGCGACTGCAGGGATTTGTATGAGATCGCGAGAGATCACTGTCATGCACGCGATAGGATAAGTACACTACAGACGCACCAGCATGTAACGACCATGCGGCTGCGTTAATGGACCTAATCCACCAGTTTTTCAGCAGCTACAGTGAGCATTGAGATCAAGTGATCAACTAATGTCACTTTCGCAAATACTCACATCGTTTAGCGATTGTCTGTAAAAATTTCGCAGTACTGGCTCAGCGGTGCGACACTACACATATAGCAGAGAGCGGACAGCAAGCTTCAACGTACGCAGCGTGACAAAACTTCTTGTTCCAGTTCGACCACTCAACAGTATCTTCAGAGTGGCAGACTCTTGTCTGTGGATAAGCACAAGTGGCGCCCTCAGACCAAGTAGCACGGCACGTGAGTGAGTGAGTGAGTAGGGTTTTACGTCACGCCCGACACAGTATAGGTCATTTCGGGGACGGCCTTTCCAGGCAAAATGCATGTACACATAATAACGAAACAAAAAGTTTAACCTTTACGCAAACTTTTATGAAACACAAAACCTAAAAAAACAACCTAAACCTAAAATTGTAAGAACTGTCAATCCAAAGTGTGCATATATGACTAACAATAATGGCAGTTCTAGTAATCTTCTTTCATATGCTCCAGACTGTCATCAATGTCAGAATGCTGTTTATTGGAGGACGAAGGGTATAGTGGCACGGCACGTGGATATTGTCACTGATAGCATGACGTCCTCGGAGTGCACTGAGGACGGACCGGCGCAACACTTACATTCTGCATTCTGCACTGGATCATCCATGGAGACCTACCATTTTAGCATCCATGCCATCATATAGGACTCCTTGGCTCATCTCTACCCGGCACAACCTGCACGCAGCGCGCCTGCCGATGATAAGCGTTCTCGAAGCACAGCAATCAACCATGAATGGCATGGATACTAGCATGCAAGTATGTATAGACCTAAGTTGATGATTCAGCACAACTCGGCTTGATCGCACGCAGCTGTGCGACTTTCCATGACACTTCATCGCCGCGGGCAGTCGCGAACAAACTCAGCAAGAGTGACTACCACTTTCACTCCACGCCATCATATCGACGTCTTCCTTCAAGCCTTCTCGCTGCAGCCAGCCTATCAGCGATGATAACGACAACGAAACCCGCCACGCTTGATAGCGCCACCGGACCAAAGTTCCAGCTGCTACAGATTAGCAGCGACCTCTATACGCTTGCCTGCCAGCGGCGTCGAGGGTCAAAAAAGTTGTGGGGAAACAGGAAATTGCGATTTTCCGACAAACTGCAGCTGCAAATTTCCGAAAAGGACTTTCAGTTCAAATTCTCACACTGCGGGTGTAGAAAATCTGAAACACAGGCTACATCTGTCTCCCTAAAAGAACTTAAGTTCAAAATGCACTCAGATTCAAATTAAGGAAGCAATGTAAAGTAAACTTAAATATAACACTTTTTTCGCCAAAAAAAGAAAATTTTTCAACAAGCTAGAATTTATGGGAGAAAGTGCCCCCCTTGACACGAAGCTATATTGCTGGTTTCTGCTTGCCCACAGCGGGACGCCGTAACTGAAAACCGGGATATCAGGTCGACCGTCTCAAGAACGTTTCTCTCATCTTAACTGAACAAACAGATCAATGCTCAGCGCCATCGCAAACCACTCGCAGTCGCCGGCATCGAGTTAGATCACGAGTCCATGGTTAGATCAACAGTGAAAACAAGCGCAAACTAAAACACCGTACACAGGCGCAGATCGAGCAAATTCCGCTACTAATAACACTCGACGGGTCAACATAATGATCACTATTTGTTCTCACACTTGGCTATATTTTAGAGATAAGCGTATTAATCCGGAAAATCGGATCAGCAGAGCAGCCAGCACTGCCCGAACAGTCTTAAAACGCTGAATGATGCAAACATGGGCAGAGAAAAATGTCGTTTACTTAAGAAGGTGTAATCGACAAAGCACACAGAACGAGTACTCGCCAGATAACGAATTCACCCTTCCTTTCTCTGGGGCTCCTGAATCCAGTTTGAGGACCGGAGTGCGCAATAAGCTCCCCAACTGCCGTCTTCAGCGCCCGACCGAAAACAAAACAGTAACAGTGGAAAGACGGCAATAACTTTAGAGTCTACATGCCTTATAATCTAATGACAGGACACAATTTTTGTTCTCCAAAAAGTACAATCAAGATTTGAACTCCCACGTGCAAATACTCCCGCTAAGAACGACAAAACGTGCAGCATCTCATTTTCATGAATTCCGTCTGGCGATGCCCAGAAGCGACAACACTAACATGATATAGAGCGCGCTGGGTTAACAAGGCAGCAAGAACTGGCGTAGAAGGCTGGTTCAGTTATGACTGGATCATACGTTTCCGATCACCAACTCGCCACGGAGCGCTTCCCCACGAATGCTCTCCGCACTGTACCACGCGCCGTCTGCCGTCCGACCGACGCCGATGACAGATCAACACGCACAGAACACGACCAAACAGACCGTCCATATCCCAATCCCTTATACATGAGCCTCGCTAAATATACACACAGGACTCCACGGTCAGAAACACAGGCGACTTGTGTAGTGCCCGATCTCCCGCCCTGTGTCTCTGCATTCGACTCGTGATAAACGAACAAAAACTCAATCAAATGTTTGCTTGATCTTGTATAGCGATCATGACCTTGATCCTACGACCTTTATGATGCAAAAATATGATCTACACATCATAGTCTTAAAGGCTGCAGTGCACTATTGTGCAATATGCGATTTATCGCTATCTTTTTATCGGTTTTCCCCGTCATGAAAATGGTAAAACCGTTTCCCGTTTGGCATTTGTTCACGCCAAAAATGCGTGAAAACTGGCTACTCAATGGAGTTCGTACTTTTGTTACCGCAGCTCAAAACGTCAAAACAAATAATAAAATATTCAAACTCAAATATAGAGTATAATAAGCGCAATACGAGCTAAAATGTCCTTCATAATCGGCCAACATTTCGTCACTGGTGCATCGCATGACAACTTAGCGGACCGCAGCATTATAGCGACCATTACCTGGTATAAAAGCCAACGTGATAATTGGAAGACCGGGTGAATGAGCTGCTAGATTTTGCAACGAGGGACATGCGAACTGTCCATCCTCTGCTCGCTGTATCAAATGATGTAATAACTCAGCCATCAAGTCCAATCGAGAACCATTTTATCAATTAACACATTAACTCTTATCGGGCATAGATATCGGTCCATGGTAACTTGATCAATATTAATCACTGCAACTAATGTGCATCACACCTATAGGAAAGTCAATGACTGGCTGATGCTTCCTTAAGTTTTAAAGCGTTCAGCTAGCGTATGGTGAGTGAATTCAAATGGTTCAACGGGCACATACGTATAGCCCAGACCGACATCAGAAAATGTTCGGTGAGATGCTTACTACTAGCCTAATCATAGTCGACAATGTCTCATCGCACTAACTGCCCTAAAGAGTCACGCAAACACACGCTGAAAAGTGCACCCGAGTGAAACAAATTGATCTGTGACTAAACCACCAGTTATCATCTGTAAACTCACCATCTGCACACCTGTATCTGGTAGGCCCTATACATACGAGTATATGTCTACTAATGTTATAGACCGTAAACATCTAGACTCTTAAGCCGTGTTCATAGCGACAAACTCAGCTCAACTCAACTGGTCACTTGAGTTGGGTTGAGTTGACAAAGTGTTCATAGCGAGTTTGTCGCTATGAACAAGGCTTTAGACCACTGCCACTGCATCTGGCCTCCCTAACTTAAACTCTCAGCCTAGTTTCAGTGACTGTCGAACGTATAACCCTCTTCCCGCCAAAACCGAAAGTACAAGTATTAATTTCTCCAGATCCGGCCGGCACTGAAGCCGCCCAGATTGTTGTATCTCTAAATATTCATTTCTCTGACGCACTGCTATATCAAGCGCTTAACAGCTTTAAACGATTCGCAAAAACGACGTGATATGGAACACACTGAGGCATAAGAAGTCGGTGTCACTGTAGCGCGGTGGAAGCATAAGACATAAAATAGTCCACACCCAGTCTGCTAAGACTGAAACTGCACTGACCACTGACCAGTCCTGCAAACATGCAAACGGAGTTTTAACGGACCATGCTGTGATGCAGACGTCACATCAGTCGACTTACTCCGAGCAGATCCATTAATCGACAGCAACGCAGTCAGCCACGCATGCATGCCAGACCGTTGCAATATCGAACCGACGTCCTGACACCGGACTGCTGGTTCCATTAACGTTGTCGTCGTCGTCGTCGTCGTCGTGTTGAACTGGTCATCACTGGACGTCACCGGCCGCGTAGAAGTCGCATCGATTACCTACCGCCTGCTCGCCTGACTGATTGCGTACACGCCGCCGCCGGCACTACCGCTCCGCCCCGCCCCGTCCC
>Ga0209367_1000764_pt1 | contig 35464 bp, 25 predicted proteins | sample WorMetLIZISLAND2_FD_187412 | JGI IMG/M metagenome (GOLD analysis project Ga0209367, IMG submission 187412) | Marine gutless worms symbiont microbial communities from Max Planck institute for Marine Microbiology, Germany - Olavius geniculatus... ... | reverse complement strand
GTACTGATCCGCACGCCTGGAACACGACGAAAAAACAAGAACCAACGTAATCTGGCAAGAGGCGGAATTGATTTTCGTTTGTATTCGCCAGGTGGCAGCATTGGACTCACAGTTTGCCTACAATTTGCAATGGCATGTTTTGGACCCCCGTCCCCCAAATGTCTTTTTCCTCTCAGGGTCTCTTATCGTCCAAATTCGTCGAATGGTTTAAGCAAAGTACATGAATGTGACAGACGACAAGCAGATGACAGACGACAGACAAACTACGTATGCTACGGAGAGAACAGAGAAGTGAGAAAAAATAATCGTTTGCGCTACAAGGAGCGATTCTGTCTGATAATACTCTATTCCAATTAAATGTACGTCATTACTGTTTTTATAGCCCCTCGCCTCGTATGCTGAAACGATGGATTTAGTCAATACGTCAAGCGAAAAGAGTCGCGTTTGCAATTCAACGTTTACGAACGTTTTGTATCATTTCAAAACCGTCATTTAGAACGTGCGTCAAGCATTATGTTTTACATTTTATGCGCCACTCTGTACTGTCGCCGATATGCAAACCTCTCCGGTCGCGTTGGTCGGCGACGTCTGCGGTGTCCCCGTGGTGATGGTGGCGGTCGGCCAATCTCGTTGCTCTGAGGAGAATCTTTGATCCAGGTCCGTCTGAGAACGATGCGAATGTCCGTGGCAGTGACCCAGTCCTGTAGCACGAAGCTTGAGTCAAATTCATCGGCTGACGGCCGTCCCTCGAGCATACTGAACGCAAGCCGATACGTGTCTACAAAACGTATAACTGACAATAATAGTTTTCTGGCCTAAGGGCAGGGTGTCGGACTTAGAATCGAGAGGTCGCAGATTCAAATGTATTTTTAAAATGCCCTAAAGTAAAAAATCACATTTTTATTCGCGTGCACAAACGTTTAAAAACATTGTTTTAATAGGTCTTAAACGCTTGTTCAACATTTTCGCTTAATATTTGTTATAGACCTGGGATTCAGTGGCGTCATGGCGGGTTAGGGCAAGGCGATTCCTCCTCCCCCGAATTTTTGGCTGTCCTAAAATTGTGGAAAAATCTTCTTCTTGTCGGAAAGCTACACAGGGCTATAACGAAAGAGACGTCATCCAAAGATGCAAAATTTAGGGCTAAAAACCCACATTTGTCAACCCACATTTCTGGGAAATTTACAGCCGAAATCGAAATTTTGAGCACCTGCAGGAAATATGCAACCCCTTGTCGGAATTCTGCCGGAAATTTGCAGTGCCTGCCAGATAATAATGCAACTTCCTGTTCGCCTACTCTTTTAACCCGCGACTCCGTTACTATGATTTGACGAACCGTGTGGAGGGTTGATGCTGCTGGCGTAGTCCGCCGTGTCGACGTGACTGAGACTCGCACAGAGCGCTTGCTGCTCGTTGGACCTGTTGGCGCGCTGTGTGAACGGTCGACCGAACACCCTAGGACACTGGTCGGAGTAGAACTGCAGCGCAGTCCACGTGATGCCGTGGTTGACGCTCTTGTACAGCGCCAACGAGTGATCCGGTCTACCCGAAGCACAGAACTCCACACTGATGTACGTCACCTGAGGGAACATCCAACTTTGCAGATTGCTTTAATCGAGCTATCAATTACTGCAACACTCACAGTTTGCGCTGCAGGTAGGCAGTATCAGAAAACAGAATTTCATTATTGTTCAACTGATTTTTAAAGCCTTTGCCAATAGGTGGCTGTCTGATATAATGAGTTCACCAATTCGTGGTCTCGCAGTCTAAGCTGGTGTCTGGCTGAGGACCGGCTAAAGAGAAAAAAACGGAGGTCAGCTCCGCCCCTATATAGGCCTTACTTTTAGTTTATGTGCATAGAGTTGATTATAATGCAGCGTATGTATACGTACCTCGTACTTTTTGCCGAGGTTGACAGTGACGTTGACGGACGTGTCGTCAGTGAGAGCAGTCGGAGCGGAGACCCAGCAGGTTCTGTTGGACGGGTTGTTGAGGTCGGTCAGTAACTGGGTCGGGTGACGTTTACTCGATTTGGATGCGTCACAGACGCTGGTCCGTCTGCCAGAGTTTATCGACGAAGTGGCAGCGTTACTGCAGTCATCACGTCGACGTCGTCGCAGCCACCGCCCCCTTGACCGCCACCCTACAGCCTTCCCCGCCTTCGCCTTCCAACACAGGATAACAGTACTGTATAATGCATCCTTGTGTGCCGAACTAGAAAAACAATGCAGTAACACTACGGCAGAAAAAAACAACTAGTCACCCCTAAATGTAAAGTCTTGATTTTAGCCAATTCGCCAACTTCACGAGATCGGGCTGACATTAGCGAAACCGGCAGACGGTTTGCTTCTGTCAGTCTAAAGCATGTACCACCAAGCAGGGAGTATGTGAGAAAGTTGTTGGGCCTAAAGGTAAAGCCTGGAGACGAAGTTTTGCAGGCCTAATTCGCTTCTGTTTTATATGTTTTTCATGCAACGTGCCGAGGACTGCCGAACGAACAAATGGTTGACTTTTTTGCAACGCAAACCAACAAAATGCAGATCAATTAACATATTTCCCATCAAGATACTAACCGCGGAGCTGTGAGAGAGCGGCGGAGGTCGCGGCAGACATCCATTGCTCAGTGAAGCCGGCAGCCTGGACGGCGGATCTCCACACGTACTACTAGCCGTAACTGGGCGACCAAACGCGGCATTGACGAAGTCCGGAACACAGCGTCTGGCGCGGTCGTGCTCGTCATAACACGAGTCAACCAGCGACAACATGTCTGGAACAGCCACCGAGGTCTTCATTGGAACGGCCCGGAAACCAGCCATCATGAAGGACTTGTCTGGAACAGACAGGGAAGACTTCGTGACGCTGCCTGCAGGCATTGACCACGACGAAGTTCCGCCAGACGGAGACAGGCCGACAAAGATCAACATAATCACAGACGTCATCGCTATACTTTGGTGTCCCGTACGATCCATTTCGAATGAGGAATTAAGCAAATAATCAAGCAAGCAAGCAAGCAACTTTATTGAGCGCGCCGAATCTGATATATTAACCGTTCGAAAGGATTGCGGCTCTCAACATGTACGTTTTGTTCTACCGCATTGCACCCACGATTCTAGATGGATTTATCCTAAAATTCACAAAGTTGCAGGTATTGGGCGATTGCGTCTGGTATTATCGACGTGCTCATCCTGTTCACAAACTTGCACAACTGATTTTTATGCCTTCCGTCGTTCCTCTTTTCCGTTTTATTCGCCACTTTACTGTCACTGTGCATGACCTAATCGATTATCTAGAGGAAAGTTTCGTCCTCGAAACAAGAGTGTGTCAAGCGGGACTCACTCACTAGGCCTGTTCGCAACTTCAAACCGTCAAACTCGCTAACAATAGGGCCTACGACCCACAATAGCCGAGATCTCGTTGCGACTGTCATTATTCATGAGTGTTTAATGACGATGAACTGCTAAACTGCTGACGAATTCTCGGACATCTTTCACAGACACAGACTGTTACATGTACGCCGAAAAGTCGGAACTTTGCAATGTAGCTTTGCGACTAACTTTTTGACCGATGCTTAACGCACAGCATAATCGTCATACCATGCGCGATGCCGACATTGCCGAGTGAGATAATCTACGGTTCTTAGCAGCAGCAGGAGTAGCGGCACGCAGTCGACATCGGTAAATAAGTAAGGAAATAACTCAACCTGCGTTACTCCTTATAATGATACACGAAATGAAACATCTTCAGTTCACTACTTCACACATAAACGCCGATTTCCCATTTCCCGGATGCAATATAAATGCCAATAATACGTAAATTCCTCTGAACGAATTGCAAAATCGCCCTCTTTAGCAGAAGCTGGCGGCTTGACAAGCTCTAAAGCAGAATAAAGTTCATTTATCAACGTACAAAAATGCGATAACCCGATTTTTTTCTCAAAGTAAACAAAAAAGCTCAAAGTTTGCAATATCTTCGATATTACTTTGCTGTAACAATTTTTTTTGAATATCGAATAACGTATAAATACAAGATTCATTTAAGAATTTTCCAATATTGAAAATATTATTTAGTAGCCAGTAAAGATGCATGTTGTTCTGAAGAGATTGGTTTTTTAGCTGCGTCTGATACTTAGTCGACTGTACAGTGTACAAAGACCGTTCACGTCTAGAAGACCTTCATACTAGCGTGGTCCCAAGCTGCAAACAAGTGAATTATTTTAATGACATTCAGAAACAGTCTTCGGCGTACGACTTTTATCATTACCATACTAGTCATTCTGATGTGTGCAGTTTTTATCGAGCTTTCATTTGGTATTTTTGTACAGTACTGTACCTTTATGTTTGCAAGTTTAGTGTTTATTGCGGTATTATGAAAGATTGATTGGCTGATTATCACAAATAATATAAGACAAATATGCATTTAGAAGAACAAAGTTCTATTTACACAAAACGTCACCAATAACTTGCAATAACTGACTCCCAATATTAACCATCAGTTAATTAACACGGTATACACGATATTGTGATGCAGATGCTGCTACTGTATAACTGTGTCCCAAGTCCACAAACTGAAAATCAAACTCTGTCTATAATAACTGTCATTCATATGGTATACCTATTCTAGACCAAAAATAAAGAAAAACTCACCTAATGAATAAAACTTAAACAAACAAAACAAAACAAACACCCGAGGTACAATGAAAGCCACACAAAATATGGTCAATTATTCCAACAAATCAAAACTATTGAGGGGAAATTAACAACACAAAAATGGACTGACAAGATGCCGATTCTTATCTACAAAATAAAAATGGTGTGCATCAAAGAATGGAGTACACGCAATCACGCAGTGATCTCAGACTAACACAAAAAGAGAAAGAAAAACGATCAGAAATCTCAAACCTCTGCCAATTACAGTGCAGCCACCTGCAACTTAAGACAGCAAGTTAGTTGTTCCTGAATCCGGATCGAAATCTATAATCGTTTGCTCCTTGGACCACACCCGACCACCCAAGCCGTTTATAAAATTTCATCTAAATCCCTTAACATATTTTTGAGAAATCTAGCAGTCAAACAAGCATACAAATGGACAGACCCCAAAAAACATAGCCTTTTTCTTTGACAGAGATAATAAAATACTGTATGTCAATATCCCTAAGAGTGATAATAATAATAATTAATAATCAGATTTGTGCAATGCTATTAGTTCATAAGTAACAAAATTGAGATTCCATCACCTATGAATAACTCTGATCGCATTCATTTCATTTCTGTCTGACCTTACTGCAAGCTGCACTTTCCACAGCCAAGCTAAGATAGGACCATGCCAAATGAAAAGTTTTTACGTAGATACATGCAGAGTATTGAAAATCTTGACCACTAAACCACAGCTGCTCCACTGTATATTAAAAACATCATCAAACAAATTAGCTGAGAATTCACCACAACTCCAACATGTCATATGGTTGTAGACCATTCTATTCTGGTTAAGAGAAAAATACTGAAAATTACATGGAAAACACATCAATAACAGCCACGCTTAACAACAAATAAAAATACTGGGCTACAAAACTACTGGAGTGTTGAGCTTTCCGTCTGTCTTGGATAGGTACATCGAATAACGTGAGATGCATTCACCCATGTATGGTGACGAGTAACACCGTGTGATCCGATATGGCAGGTGACGCTCCATGGCACTGAGACAGGTTCTTACAGAGAGGTTCTTATGAAAAGCTACATATACATCTTTAGCCATTAAACCTTTACAATGTCAAATGTGCAGCAATATAATAATCGCAGCAAAAATTAATAACTTTATTCCAATAATTACACAAACAAACAAACATCAAAGACCAACAACGACTATTAAACAGCTGCTCTCAGTGCTATAAAGAAATCACTACCAGTAACAGACAAATCTGCCATACAATCGTCTTATCTACACGGCACGAACAATCTGCCAAGCAATTCCAATAGCAAGCAAAAACAAACTGGCATATACACACTGTCAAAGCCAAATGCAAAAAACGTGGAATACATAACACAGGCTTCTACTCACTTAGATCTGTGAAAGTGCAGTAGAATTCCGTGACCATTACCAGGATTCCACCTTAATTTTATGGGGGCAAATTCAAACGTCAGAGAGTTGATGGCAGTTACGTGGTATTTGTGCAAGCAAAGCTGTAGAAATGCAAACAAGTGAAACAACACCAAGCTGGTAGTTTGAAATGGTTATGCACAAAAACTATCAAATACAAAAAAGCAGGAACTACCACAGTGTTATTAACAATAAATGTACAAAACATCAGTTTATACACTTGTTGACGGCGACATGCAATGACTGACACATCGAAAACAGCAAAAATCATAAAAAGGTGATATCATTCACCATCACACCGTCTAACTGTCAATGTGCTGTTGAATAATATCACCTTTTGATGATTTTTGCTGTTTCCGATGTGTCAGTCATTGCATGTCGCCGTTAACAGGTGTATAAACTGATGTTTTGTACATTTATATTTGCTGTTTTATTACAATAACAAAGTTTTTATGTTGATGGTCAATTATAAACCACCTGCTTTCCATGGTCATAAAGACACTGAACCTTAAATATTTTGGGGTCATGATTTTGATCTTTAAGGGTCACATGACGTCATCAGAACGTGACCATCGGACTCGGCGTGGGCACTTTCCTATTGGTGTTCAATAATGATCATGCGCCTATCTTGCGCAGACACGGAGATACGCGGCTTCAAACATTTTGGGGTCACGCATTTGACCTTTGGGGTCACGTGACGTCATCGGTCACTAATCACTAACCATCGGCATATTTGGTTTGCCATTGGTGGTCCTTTGGAACCATGCGTCTATCTTGCACCGTTACGAAGATATAAAGCCTCTAAGTTGCATTTGCCCACGTTAAAGGCCAAAAGATCACTGTGCATGCTTCGTGTCACGTGACCTGTAGGCAGAGGGTCCAAAATGACCACATATTTGAAATTCCTGAGGCCATATTGTCTATTCACTATACAACTTTTATGGGCCTACGATGACGATTAGGGGCCGTTTATAGGTGAAATTTTTATACAGGAGCGTTTTTGGCCGAAAATGTCCAAGTCCATTTTTTGGGCCCAATTTTCGACTTTGCGGGATTTTTCAGGGATTAGATATTAACTCTGAATTTTGGTTCCTGAAAAGGTTTGACCCTTGCATGAGGCCGCGTTGTCTGAGCCATCGCACGTGAAAATCCACCGAGCAGTCTGACCAGTAGGTCGGTCAACAAAAAAAGTACATATATATACTAGAAAAATTTTCGTTATATTTCACACATTTGCCGAGAAGCCCCCAATGGACGGAATTGCACGAAATTTTGCACAGGGTTCATCTCGCGGACATAATCACCTGTTTCAAATTTTGTGTCAATCGGTTGAGGGGTTTCGGATCTGCGCGGGGTCGAATTTTGCCATTTTCCATTGACTTAGCCAGTCACCATTAACAAAGGGCTGCACTACCGTGCGCCTGTGATACATCTAGTGCTGCTACTACATGTACAAAACAATGGACCTTTGACTGACAATTTTACACAAAATTACATTCAACAACCATCAAGTATCATCAACTCCCCATTTTCAAAAATTTTTAAAAAACAATAATATTTTTGCAAAATTAAGCAGAACCAAGAAAAAATTCTAAAACTGCAAGAAAGCACAGGGACATAAGCCAGTGTCATGCTAGTGATGACAAAAAAAATTAACTGACAGCACAGAATATGGTCATATTTGTCAAACAACACTTCTGACACAAAAACATCAACAAAAGATACCAGTTTCTGTAGTAAAATTTCTATCTCTTACAGTCAAAGCCAGCCACCAGGTTATAAATATGAATATACCTTAATATATATATATATATACATTTGCATTGTTAAATTGGACTACTTATCTGGAATTGATCCAGATTAAAATGGATCCCTAACAGAGAACCTCTTGAATACTCCGTAATACACAGTGAGTCGTAAAACAGCCACAGAATCTTTGATGATGACTTTGGCTATGCGGACTGGTTTTACTAATTCTCTCAATATTACATTCAGAAATAAACTGCAGTGGAAGATTACACTATGTAGTCTACCACCTTACCTCAAATCTGTTGCCACATTACCTTGCTAAACTAGCCCCTACGTAGTGCACATGTACATAAGTTTTCAGTAAAGTTAGGCATAAGACTGGTCTAGCGGCTAGAGTGCTGGACTTGTAACTTAAGGCTGTCCTTCAAGTTTCTCCACAAGTTACGTGCAGGTAGCCTTGAGCAAATTGCTAACCTAATGCATTATGGGGTTGACTCAGCCTCCTACTCTCAGTAAAATGGGTAAAGAATAGTAGTTTATGACATGAGCTACAGGGTTTGAACATCCAACAAAAGTCACCGGAAATAATCTGCGGTCCATCTACATCTGCAACAAAAGTTTCAAGCTTACCAAGATAAGATAAACACGTGTCACTGTTAAAATAATTATCGCAAGAAAAATATGCAGCAGTTGCCAAAGTTAACAGAAAAAAGGTGTAGGTGTTTTTTCTGACTCAGCGTGTGACAGGAGTGGAGTAGGCCTAAATTATGCCGCAAATCGGCAGAACTGACAAAGCTGAGTTAGCTGTCGGCCTGCTGTCTGCCACACAGGCATCCAGCGAGGCAGATGCAGCAGCAGGTCGTTGCTATCACGATGTATGTTGACGTCGTCAGCCAGAATGCGTATGCATACAGGATTGGATTACAGTAGGCCCGACCACTCGCGGGATCTGTTGAAAACTTGCCGTTGGAACGATATATCCACACGTTACCTGTCAACAAATTCATTACAAAATTGTACAACTAAATGGTGGTTATGACTCCGTTGACTATTATGCCTCCGCCAACATGCGATAACATGTGTCAACTACAAAGCTAAAAAGTGCACGTTGAGGCATATTCGACCCACTGCAATCTTGACCCTTGACCTTGTGACCCCAAAATTTGACGTGTTCATCCTTGGCCCAAAGTCTGTTAGAAGCAAAAGTTTAGTCAAATTCCATCAACGACCATCCAAGATATCGAGCTAACAATGTCCGTTCAAGACTTGCGCAGAGACAGATACACACATGCATGCACAAACACTCCAAAAACATAATGCCTCCAGCCACTATGTTGGTGGAGGCATAAAAATACAGAAAAATGATAAATTATTAATTGCAACAAAAACAATCACTAGTGAGTGCACAGTGAGTCCACTATAAAATCCAGTTGAGTACAGTCAAGCTAGTACTGAAGCAAACTGCTGAATATATAATAAACATAAAAAAGCAAATTTAAAATTGTAAGTCTAACTAGCACGTAAAAATATCCAAGCAACAGATATCAGACATGTAGAAAACCTTGTGTCACAAAATAATAGAACTAGAAATGGTTAAACTGTTACAATGCATTAATATAACAGTCAGTGACTAACAGCAGGTTACCAGTAACAAATGCTTACAAAAATATTCAAAAATTGGGATAAATAACTAACAATCACAGATCCAAAACGATACACCGCTGCAGTGTCACAACAAACCAACATCGCATCATGCAAAACTGTCTATTAATTTTGTAAACCGACACAAACACGAATACTCAACGAGATAACATCAGCTCACCTGCAATAAACCAGGCGAGTAGAAAACAGTTGAGGACTCCATCGAATGGATTGGTGCGAGCATTTTCCTCGTCTCGGTTCTCCCGCTTGTTACGGACTCTTTGCACCATGCTTGAGACATTCTTGACAATGCCAAAGCAGCCGCCAACGATCAGATAGATCGGAATATAGTGCTCAAACGGACAGTCGTTCACGTAGATTGATCCTACACAACATCATGCACTGGGGTTTAAAACGCTGGTTTTTAAAATTCCAAACCAAGTGATTTTTAATAGATTTATCGAGTTCTGGGAAAAGCATCACACCGGCTATACATCAGACTTAGTGGTTTATTCACTTACAGGCTCAGTAGCTTAGACAGAAATGGAGCTGCTGGGACACAGACCAATTATGGTGCTCAATGCTGTCAGATAGATACAAAAATAAAAACAGTAAGTAACGACAGCATTGCTATTTTATTTAAAGAAAAATGCCATAAGTATTTTTGTTTAGTGCTCTAAGTGAAATTTCACTAAGATTCCAAAACTCAGTTTAGTTAACTACTTACCTGTGTAGAATTCTAAATCTAAAATCTAAAAGCAATTTGATATAGTGCCATTGTCACAAAGTTAAGTGCGAATCAGAAGCATTGCATTGACGCTGACTTGTCCTAAGTAAAGTAGGCAGCAGTAAACAGTTTGGTTTTAAGCCTAGATTTAAACTATTTCACAAGAACTAGCTGATCTAGTGTTCGCAGACTGTTTGTTCTAGACAGCAATGACAGAAAAGGAATGAGACGAGAAAATAGTAGTAGATAAAGGCTGATGAAACAGATCACAATATTTCATCATATTCTGCTTTAAATCTTTACACATAATAAAATATTTCATTGTTGGGCACGACAAACAAAAATCACCACGGAATCTAAAAGTGGCCTGTATAAAAGTGGCCAATATAAAATGTTTTGGTATGCAGCTGGGTTTCTAAATCTTAATCAAGTAATGCCTAGTGGAAACAAAAAGCACTCAAAAGAACTAGTTGTTCTACACTGGGCCGGTGGCCATGGTTAATACTTAGATGGGCGACTGTCTGCTGGCAGGTAGAACCATGTTAATGTATAACACTTAACAAACCAGTAAGGTCAACTGAGCCTACTGATTAAGATGACAAAAAAATCTATGAGTTTTTGGAAACTATCAGCTGTCTGAACATGGTAAGCATGCATTGCAAAAACATGATAGAAGATTACGAACAAAACTCACCCATAACTATCATTGATATTGGGACAGCCAGAATAATTCCCACAAAGACCGTACAGCCAACTAAAACAACACAACAGCGTCCAAACGAACGTTACATGATGGAACCAAGAGCAATCAGAAATCTTAAACCTCCACTGAAAACTGCACTGCCACCCAGTGAACAGAACAGACTCAAATACAGAGCTCTAACAACAGTTCAGTAAAGAATACCAGATAATAATTCAGAATCTACAGAAAAATTTAAAATCTACTCATTTCCTTCACGGGATATGCTTGATCACTCCATAATAATTTCAGTAAAATCTGTTTATAATGTTATAAGCATGACAGTTGACAACAATCAACTGACCTAAACAGATAAACTCCTCTGTCACGTCTCTTCAGTGAAAATAATTACACACTGGGACTGGACTAGAGTCAAAAGAGAGATCACACTCTTTACTGTATGTACTGATCACGTGATAATGAACCATTTTCGAATTCCTTTGCCAACACACACAACTGCAAATGTGCATAGAAGGCAATCAGATCTCTGGAGTTATCAAAACTCCCATAATGCTGCCATGGTGCCACCTGGCAGCCTAAAGTTATCTGAGCATAGTGTGTGCTACAAAAGACCGTGAGTGTTTGTGTAATTGACAGTTCTAATAGCACAACCGATGGCTTCAATATACTGAAATGCAACAGTAGTATCTAATTGCATTATCTGTCTATTACACAGTTGACCTAGGCACTCATTTCTGACCCATGCATACTTACTGGTGCCAAGAAGTATAGTCAGAAATTTCTTGAAGAAATCCAAAATAGAGCTGGACTCGGCTCTAGCAGCCTTCACTTGTCCAAAGATCGAATCGTACGAAGGTGGAGGTTCTACAGCATGCACCAGAACACAAATACAGGGTGGACCAAAAAAAACGGACCTGTTTGAGCGTTGATAACTCAGCGATGGTTACCCATAGAAAGGCATGTGATATGTCAAAAGTTTTAGAATGTTGTAGGCAAAAAGGGCTGAACTTGCATAGCAAATCATTTAAATATTTTTTGGCTAATTTGCATAAGTCTTCATTACCCCTGAAATTAGGCATTTACCTCCACTCCCATGTGCCCGAGTTCACTGAACTCAAAAACTCACTGCCAAAAAGTCCAGATTCAAATTTTGTAAATTATTCAGTGTGGGGGCATTGCAACAGATAGCATGGTCACAAAATTTCAGTAACTGACCAGCTAAAACATGTTATAATCGAATGCTGGGGTCAGCTGATCCTGAACACATTGACTCCAGCAATTGATCACTGCCTAAAAACTGATGACGGCTATGAATGCAAAAGATGAACAACTGCCTATGTCGAATCTCATCTAAACTCAACGTATGTGTTAATGATTGTTGGTATTTTACTGTATGCTGAATGAAAATCAACTTAAATTTATGTGTTAATGTCAATTTAGCATGATTTTGGGGGGGGCAGATTTGTGTAAATCAGGTAAAGAATATTTAAATGCTGAGACATGCAAGTTGTACACTTCTTTTGTACACAATTTCGAAACTTTTGGCATATTACACGCCTTTCCATCAATAAGCATCGCTAAGTTACAAAAGCTCAAATATCCATGTTAAATCCATTGTGTTACAGTCAGATGTGGGAGAATTTCGGGGGCGACGAATATTTATGCAAATTAGGCAAAAAATATTTAAATGCTTCACTATGCAATTTTGTCGTTTATTCATTACAGCATTCTGAAACTTTTGACGTATCACATGTATTTCTACCAATAACCATCATTGAGTTATCAATGCTCAAACAGGTCCGGTTTTTTTGGCCCACCCTGTATATAATGACAAACAATGCAGTTGCTCACGATCTTTTACATGGTTACAAATGTCCACGTTAACAATCAAAAAACCTACAATCACAACTGTCAAACTTTGGGGCACCCATCAGCAGGCACTTATCAGACTTTGTATCTTGATGTAAGAATGTTAAAATACAACAGATATGGTCCTAGGTAGCCAAGGTTTCGACTCACTTACTGGCAGTCCACAAAATGTAGGACTTGTGAACCATGTCATTCACAACACCAACTAGTTTTGAGTCATTTTTACTCCTTGCTTGCTACGTTCCTAATGTAGCAAAGAGAAGTATATGAGATCAGTGTAATATTGAGGACCGATCGACAACCAACCTCTGTTCCTGGAAGAGCCTTCCAGTGAAGAACTTCAAACGGCCATATCACCATAACGGTGCCAGAGAGACGCATGGTCACTATAGACCACCCATAGGAAGTTGACCACTGCAAGTTGAATGGTCACGTGACCGATGACGTCACGTGACCCCAAAAGGTCAAACTCGTGACCCTATTATCTTTGAGCAGGGTTGATAAAGATCATGGTTTTTTTAAATAAAAATCGAAAGCATCGATTTTTTGGATTTAAATCAGATTTTTTTGATTTAAATCAGATTTTTTTATTTAAATCAATTTTAAATTTTTTTAAATTTTTATTGGAATTTTGCACTATTCTATGCTATCTGTGATAACCAATGTGTTACCTTTATCTGCTAGTTTGTGAATGACAGTAATTGGCCATGATTAGAGTTTCTTTTTTACAAAATTACATGTGTTATTTTTTTATAGCAGCCTGGCAAAGAACTATTTATAATTTCAACCTGGTGATGCATTCTAATGTTCGTGAATATTTATGGGGCCAGCTGCAATTTGTCAGACTTTTTAAGGCAAATAGTAGACAATGGTGAAGGGCATAACATTTCTAATACCTGTTAGCCTGCTGATTGCTGAAAGTTACTACCAAAACAGCATGAGCAATTAACAAGAGTCAAGGCCAAGTAATTGGTGATGTTAACTTTGGTAAAGTGTATCAGGTTAAGCTAACTTACTAGCTCAGATATAGCCAAATATTAATGTAGTCAACAAAATAAATTAAGTTAGCATGCACTACAATGCACAAAATATCAATAATAGATTGCAAACTGAAAACAGCCATCACATTTACACAAAAATTTATAGGTTTATATTCAGTGATTTAAATCGTGATTTTTATTGTTGATTCAAATCATGATATAAATTGATTTAAATCAATGATTTAAACCACTTGATTTAAATCACATCAACCCTGTCTTTGAGGCACCATATTTTGATAACTGTGCCAGATAGATGGGAAGACAATTTCCAATAACGACCACGACGCCAGTCACTATTAGCATAATATTAGACTGGTCTCAAATTGATGCCGGGTCTCTAATATAAGTTAAAAAAAACTAAAAAAAACACTTTATAAAATACAGGAGAGATTAATGCACATGAGGAGTACATTAGATTGGTCACAATCTAATAATATTTCTTGTGCACAGCATGATAAGAAACTAGCTCAGTTTGTTCATCTATCCATTAATGGTTAAATGTTGATTTTTGCAAGTAAAACAAACCTTCTTCTAGCAACCAACAACATCAATCCAGTGACAGCAATATTGTAACATTGTCGTTGGCATAAAGGCATACATAAAACATAAAATAAATATACCCGAGCTGTCAACCACCGGTGGAAGAGATGCCTGGTGCTGTTCATAAGTAGGAAGTCCTTCAGCAGCAGATGCTGCACCGTATGAGTATGCTGGAGGTTGCTCAATGTGAATATCACCAGTCCCTTGAGGTGCAGCCTTCTCAACATTCTATTCAGTGACAAATACAACATAAAACAAGATAAATCATAAATAGCATAAATATTAGGGTGATCAAAATCCTATTCAATGAAGCAGATAACGTAAAGCACTAAACATGAATATAACAATGTCAACAGAACTGTAAAGTGAAGACTACTGGACCTATTAGGTATCACTCGCACTGACAGAACTCAGGGCTGCCAAGTTATCATACTACAAATGCTGGTGATAATTATCCTTCCTGCCTTTCCTTATCCTCCCCTTCTTTCCCTATTCCCTTCCACTCCTTCATCTCCCCCTTCTCTACCATCCATCCACATCCTCTCCCTGTTTTCCTCTCTCCTTTCCCTTCTCCGAAAAGCAGGACCTCTTAAATCCAGCAAGGTAGTCTGGAGAGCACTCTGACCTTCCCCAGTGGGTTGTGACAATCGCTAAAATCAAATGTGGCACATTTTGACCTAAAAATATCTTTAAAATACAGTCAGCTTCTTTCACAGTTTTAATATTGCAATAATTAACAGCCCAAGCTGTAATAATAACTTTGAACCACCTTAACAGTATTATTGTGTTTTGATCTTACTTTGGTTTATGTTTAGTCCTGTGTGCTGTTCTCATTAATGATAACCTATTAATGTATTTGTGCTGATGACATAGACTGTGCTTGCATTTATCCTTTTCCTGACGTAGCTTCATTTTATGCATTTGACCTGTTCGTGATGTATTTTTCTTTTTAAGCAACAGTTTATTCTGTATAATTAGCAAAAATTTGTTAACCATTTTTTATCAAAGTGCTGCATTATATATAGTCCTAATATGTAGTGAAAGTTTAGCTTTCTAAAAATCTGAACATTATTCGCTTTCAGTATAATTATTGACTAGTGATCTAAGCATATTTCGCTGATGCTTTTTTGTTATAAGTGTTTGCTACCTTAACAGTATTGTTATGTGTTTTGATCTTACTTTGGTTTATGTTTAGTGCTGTGTGTTATTTAGCTGATGTTTTTTTGATATTAGTGTGTGCTACCTTTATAGTATTATTATGTTTAGTCTGCACTAATGCTAGAACTAGCAAATATTTTTTGATCTTACTTAATTTGGTTTATTTGGTACTGCATGTTGTTCTCATTATTAATAATATATTAATCCATTAATGTATTGTTGATGATGATATAGACTGCATGCATATTTGGTCAATTTGTGACAGAAAAGAAATTATATGAACTTCGAAGACATATGCTGAAATAATAACATTACAGTGTCGAGCATATTATTAACAGACTGCATTTTGCATGGTAGATATGTATTTTGTCCATAAAATCTGGCACAGAATTTAATTCAAGGATAATAGGCCAAGGGTTACCAACCTGTCCTCGGATCATTGCGTTCTAAATTACTTTTTTGCACACTATTTCGTCTTATTAGTCGATATCTAAAACAAAATTTGCGAGTTTTTGCTTAATTTTGCTCACCAGCGATTTAAAGTGGCCCGGTGACCGGGCCACTTTAAATCGCTCGTAAGCAAAAAAATTCGGTTAGGGTTGGGGTTAGGTTAGGTTTTAGAGTTAGGGTTAGTGTTAGCTATGTTACCTGGTCATATATTTCACATTTAATCGCTGACATTTCATCAAACACAAAAACATAAACAAGATTAGAATATTGACACACTATGATTAATAAACCTCGCATTTGTGAATACGTTACATTACTTTGTGAAGTTTAATGTTTTTCCGGTTCAGATGTTGATGCTGACAAATTCTGTTTCACTTGCATTAAAACTTGAATGATGCTAAGCTAAAACAACTAAATTAATGACTGCAACACCGATCCATCAAAAAAGGTATGTTTAATACGTTACATTGAACACAATTTCGCTAAAATTATGCATGGCGTCACATTGGCTATCAAAAGGCATAATGCCATGTCTACGCCAATTCTTGCGGTTTTACTGTAAAAAATCTCTCTCAACAAAAAAATAACAAAAAAACCAACAATTTTATTATAGATAATAACTCATAAGATGTAAATCTTTGCAAAAACGTTTTTTGAATCATTAAAATTTGAGGACAGGTTGATAACCTTTCGCCGGATAATAAGAATGCGCATGGTAAGAAGCTGTAGATCCATCACACTAGGCCTGTAAAACAGCATTTATCAGTGTAGCCTATAATATACGATATAGGCCACAGTTGGGTTAGGATGCATCTCTGATCCTGAGAACTTGCAATAGGCATGTTAGTTACAATGCAAGTTATAACTTACAGGGGTCCCAGCAGCAAAAATGAAATTTCAGGACCAACTTTTAAATAAATTTCAGGACAATTTCAGGACATATTTACGATATCAAAAATCTCAACAAATACAAATTTATTACGTGTTACCTAGCACAAATCAGTCATAAACATCAGAGAGGCAGTCATTCATTACAATATTATGAGTAAAGTAAATGAGATAACAGTCACGTCTTGTATTCGTATATGAAAAGCAGTTACTGTAAAAAATATTACAGTTCTAAGAAATAGAAACAGTTCAAATCTTTCTCTTTTTGACAGGGGGTAGTTCTGTTTTATCAGGGCCAGGAAGTCTCTTTCGTAGACCTTTTTGCTTCGCACCAATCGTGTCAAGTTTCTGTGGTGTTTCCTGCAATTTCTCATTTCCTGCTTTTAAAATTATTTGTGCCACTTCAACAGACTGCATGTTCTTCGATGCAATTGCCGCTGCCATTTTCGTACTTGCTTCATCTATCAGCTCTCTAGCTGTGTCTTGCTCATGCTTTTGTTCCTTTTCGGCTTTATCTTCTTCTGCAGTTGCTTCAGTAGTGAATCCTTGTGCTTCTGCAGCTGTCTTTTATCCTCTTGTTCTTTTTCAAACTCAACTTTTCTCTGCATTTCTGCTGCTCTTTGACGTTTCTGTTCATCCAGATACACACAATATTAGTGTAAGCCCTTTTTGCAGCTGTGACGGTTTCCTCTGTAATGGGTACGTTCGTCACAGACCCAAAAATTTGGGCACAGTCTTTCACAACATGCTGTGTTACAACAGTGTTCTCAGCAAGTGACAGCTTCTCTTTGCCCAACATAGCATTATTGACAGAGAAACCACATTCAGGTACAGCATTATAATGCGACAGTGTCAAAGCAGCTTTCGCCACAAATTTGCATACTTCGTACCACCCAGTCCATCTGACACTTCTGAGACTTTCTGCTAGTAAGCACAGACATCACCAGACGTTTCAAAGTCAGTCTGAAGACAATCCAGGCTGACATCACACATGTACAGCTGCCATTCTGCCTGAACTCGGTCACAGAAATCATTGGTTTTCGTTACTTTCTTCAGGTGCAAACACAGACGGCTTATTGCTGATTTGCCTTTGTTCACTGTTCTGTTTTTTGGCAGCAGGCACGACAGGCAAAATGATGGCCAATATCAGGACATTTGTACTAAATGACTAAAATTTCAGGACAATTTTAAATTTCAGGACAATTTCAGGACAACTTTAAAATTTCAGGAATTTCAGGACAACTGGGACCCCTGAACTTATAACACCAGATAGTAAAAATGGCCTGCACTTAAAAAGTGTATTTTCACGGCAGATAACACCTTGCGGTACAAAAATACCCGCTGCGATACACAAAAATACAGCCATACAACAGAACCTTGTTGCACGTTTGATTACAGCTAAAAATTAAATCACTGACTTACAGCCATTCTTACTGTAATCGTTTGCAAAATACTACATTTTAATCAACTCGAAGCATAAACAAACAAAAATCTCCAAGATTCGCAAAAATGTAAACAATTAACTATTCTTTGCAGCAGTTTTTAGTAATGTTAAATAAGCAACACTCTTAGCAGCTTCAACAACAATTAAACGAGTCAGTGCCCAGTGGGACACTAAACAAAAAGCCCAGCTGTCGTTAAGATAGCCGACCAAACTGTTTGTCAGTGACCTTCAAGGTCATCCAAGGTCATTCAAGGATTGGGACACCGCCACCGTGATTTTATTCAAGGCAGCCGGTCAAATATCCTGTAAGTTATATGACCGGTCAAATTTTGTCACCGATCAAACGCGCCTGATCATGACCGGTCAAACATTCGTCTTCGTGATGGCCGGATGTTTGACCGGTCATGACTGAGAATATAAAAATAACCTGACAGTTACGAGTCGACTTCAACCACTAAATCATTTGCACCTACACAGGCAGGTGAGTGTAAACAACTTGCCCAGAGTTGTTACTTGGTAGTGCATCGGCCGAGAATTGAACCGTGAACCTTTCGGTCTCGAATCCAAAGCCCTAACCGCTGTCACCAAGCTACCACTGCACCAGTTAAGACAAGCAAGCTTGTACGCAACAGCCATTTTTGTTGAAATATTTTGAATTAGTATTTCTTTTGCTATACAACTGGTAAAAATTTCGTGCAAACTGATATCATTTGAGTGAATTATAAAAGAAAAATGAGTCTTTTTATGAAACACCGTGCATGCAAGCGACGCGCTCCGTGTTAGTGCAGTCCTGTCACGATTATCTGCACTCATCGTCTCACGATCCAATTGAGCGTCGTGTGAGGTCTTGAGGCGGCGTCTTCATCACGCTTTGCTGGACCAACTCGTTACAACAGGAGCCAGCTCGTTAATTAGTCCTCCGACCGACACAATTACACCACGCCGACAATAACATTAACGTCCAGCTGGCTGCATTAACCCTTTGAAGAAGAATAATAGAGGAAGACGAGGAAGACTAAAAAAGAAAAAGAAAAAGGAGAAGGAGAAGAAGAGAAAGACGACGACAGCAGCAACGACAAGTAAGAAAGTAAGTAAGTAAGTAAGTAAATGCGATGTTTAGAGTGCACAATGTCAGCCAGTGGCCGAATCTGAAGCAATTGGCTGAGCCGCTTGGGGGAGCTATATAGGCCTGCTGGAAGCAGTGAGTTTTAAGGAGGCGACGGAAAGTGTGCAGAGGTAGAAGTGCGAACAACTGCAGCAACAACGGATATTTAAAGGGAATGACATTCGTGTAGCAGAATAACAGACTGAAAGCGCAACGACACTGCTTTTACAGGGTGAAAGCATCAACTGTGTGAAGCCAGTTGTCGCTATCATCTTGCCGCCAGTCCAACCCTTCGGGACGCCATCATAATGGTTGAGCCAATGTGAGTGGACACAGTGGTCATCTTTCTAGGCCTACGTGTTATGTAGTAATGAATGTAACTAGGTTGTTCAGAAATTAAGGTTTTTATAGATGAATGCAGGCCTAGCTGTTTTGGAATTTTTCGATATTCGTTCAGAAGCGGAACACGGGAGCAAGCGTATTGCACTGCAAGAAGGCTTGAGCTGGTGGAAGGCGACAATAATGTTGATGCTACTGCTTCTGCTGCTGATGATGATAATTGTGATGATGGTTGCTAAAGGGTTAACAGCGTCACCGGCTATCGTCGTTGTCGTTTCTTCACTGGCACAATAGTTACACATCGTCTTCGTCGCATCCCGAACACTTACAGCTCTACCTGGCGAGCGCCGCCGAACTCGCAGTAGAACTTTGACTAATGTGTTTACTCACTTTGCCGCTTGTCGCCGACCGATCACATTGTGATCCTATTTAGAAGCCAGCGGCGACCAGTCGCGCATAGAGAACAGATCAGTCGCCGAACGCGCCGCGGAAATTAAGTTAGCCGCGCCAGCTTCCGCCGCAACTTGTTACAACTGTACTGCCTGCATGTCCAGTCTACTCTTAAAGGTCGGAAGTTGTGTTGGCACATATTATTCAGCTGGCACTTAAAGTCAAGCGAGTAAAATTATATAAAAGCGTTTATTTGTCTAGCGAGCAGAGAGAACGACAAATAGAGGCAAACAAACGAGGCACATAATAAGCCAGTGCAAACATTGTAGCTTACATACCTACGTGGAATTCAGAATATGCATCTAGGCCTAGTGGCATCAGATGGCGTTCGATTTCTGTTGAACACGTCGGAGCCTAAATGCAATAAAACGTTAAAAATGTAAAAAAAGACGTTTCTATCATTGTAGTGGACAAAGATTTCTAAATTGAAGCAATTGAGATTAACTTAAGTCTAGTCGGCGGCCTTATGCAGCATTGTAGCGAAGTGGGTTCACTACTCAAACTCTGAGATCGTTAAGCAGTCGTACGACGCCATTCCATTGATCCCGTCGCCGTATTTATCGTCCTGTACGTTATTTCACCGTCACAGTAGCTCTATACGTACATACATACATACCGCCGGTGGGTCTATAGCTTCTATTATTCACACAGCGACTTAGTGACGGTTTGTGCTCGCTAAGCCGTCTGATGTGCGTAAGCTTTCAGCGCGGCGGCTAACAACGCGCGTCGCCGGCTTAGTGGTATATATCATGAATGCGGTCGTCGAATCACTGTAGATTAAGTGTCAACACTGTGCGCGGCTGGATGTGCTGTGTCGTGCCACTTTGTGGTGTTCGCTTTATTTATGTTCGATCAGAGAATCGACGAGAGAGACGAGACTGTAAGCGTTAGCGCGACGACAACGGGATTAACTGGACGCGACCAAATCTGTCGTCGTTGTATAGTTGTCGTCGTGGTTGTCGTTGAATATCGGCTTTGAATAATAACGATCACTAGTGATGAGTCGCGTAATATCGAAACTTGAAACCGCAATTTTTCTGATGTGATATTTGGTTAAACAATTAACAACATTAATATTATGATATTTAGGCCTACCGTCTTTTTCATTTTCTATAATTCTGACAATGATCAATTATTATTTATTATTACGTGCATTTTCAGCAGTCGCATTGCCAATTAGGCCACTACTATTTGCATGTCTTATCGTTTAAAGTCGAGCAGTATATCAACATCATATCGATATCGCAATAGTTGGTCAATACCAATAATTTCGATATCGACATGGTATTGAAGCAAAAATTCTGATACTGACCCATCACTAGTGTAGACTCTTCACGACTTAATGAGTCGACAGTGAGAATCGATCAATCTTTATTTACCCATCATAATAGTTACAGTACACTGCACTTCGGTAAAATAGTCCTAGGTAGAATAGTCCTAGCATGTCGCCCGTGGGATGTGGAAAGAACAGTATATAAGCTACCGGTAGGCCTGTAGGTCGAAGGCTGTAGCTACATGTAGGCTTAAACAGAATACATTTTCAAAAATGTTTTTGCAAACGTTTCATGCTTTATTTTTGGGGTCGTCGACTTCCCGAAACTATACATAAATCTTGGCCGCTCTGCGTTGTTGATCATATTAAGCAAGTAGGCCCTAATCACAGGCTGCGCGGTAGCGCAGCTCTGTTGTAAGGGTGACCATCCATTTCAATGGAAGACTCTAAAATTTGACCCCTTGTATATCCCAAACCCCTCAATTTTTTGACACCAAAATTTGCACAGATGATTAACTCTGGCATATCTCACGATATGCAAAATTTGGTGAAAATCCGTTCGCAGGGGGCTTCCCCACAAATAGGTGAAATATAACGCTTGCGTGACTTTTTGTGCCTTTCCTTCCCAACAACTTTCAACTTTTAGCGCGAATATCTCTGGAATGGATAGAGATATCGACAAGCAGTAAACGGCGTTATCAATTACCGCCCCTCCCGCTTTGAAAAAAAAATTTGGTGAACATTGGTCCACTAACGACAACGGTTAGGCCTAGTTGGCTAATGTATACCTACCCTAAGTCGACACTGCGCGTTCTGCGTATGCTCAATGTGTTGGAGTTCGGTCCACGTACGTGACTTTGCTACGAGAGGAATGTAAGCCCCCTAAACTCTCCCCCCAATCGGACTTAGGTCGCCGGGCGGACTCACGTTGGGCTTTGCTCCAAATTTCTAGTTTTGCATAAATTAGTGAGATAAAACGTAGTCTGTAGACGTCGGAATGTCGTAGCCGACAACGTCAATAACCGCGTCGTCATCATCATCATCATCAGCTGCTCTTCGCATGTCCACTGCGCTACCGGATATGACGTCATCGCCCTGCCACCGCAACCCTGTAGTCGTACAAAACGAAACTGCCGTTGAAGTGTAAGGATTTGCTATTCTAATCTACACCGTGTTTCAAAAAAACTTGTCACTCTTGTTTTCTCCACATAAATCCGCCAAAAAATGGCCGATTTCATTAATATTAAACAGGCGAAAGAAACGCCAAACATTACGAAGAAACTTTAGTTTCACCCATCTCACCTTAGTAATTGCTAAATGCAGAAGTCGTTGTTTGGCCGTTAACAACAATGACTTCGTAATGGGTAGCACATGTTACAGTCATTTACGCCAATTTTGCTTTCGTAATGTTGCAAGCGAAAAATTATTAAAATAGGCCAATGTTGTACAGTTACGATATAAAATTTCATAAAATAGCTCGTTATTCAAAACACGGTGTACAACATTATATTATTAAAATTGAAAATGCTAAGTACGATTGAGTAGTAGCGACGTCGCGTAGATCTACATTGTGTACCATAAAAAGTGTCAATTAACCTTTGTTCACATCTCGCCAAGTATTAGCCAATTTTTAAAATTTTGTCACAAGCACACTCTGTGGGAATTTGTTTGCAGTCATAACAATCAGTTTAAAGTTAACCAGTGATTATATAAAATATATAACAGACAAAAACAATTAAGATGTCAAAGATGGACCTGAGCATAAGTGCAGTTTGAGTTGACGCGGGTGCGAGAAAGTCATTCCGCAGATGCTACAGATGACAGCTGCAGCAACAGCAGTAATGTCTAGAGTGGTATTTACAGGAGAAGCGACAGTAGAAAGAGCATGGGTTCGTCGGACGTGACTGTCGTGTGCCGCGTGCGAGGCGAACGCCTTACCGCAGTGTTTACACTAAAACAACGCAAAGCACGAAACAAAGTACTAATATTCAGTAATTTCGAGTTACATTCCGTATTTCTTAATTTGTTAACTTCAGCATTTCTATACGCCTATAAGATTTTAAAGCACAAACGGACAGACATACAGGCGGGCGGCATAACAAGTTTAGATAATATAACGCAGCGAAAGTCAAAATAATTCGCGTCAACTGGTAAAAGCACACCTAGACTATAAATTGATAGCTAGAGTAATGGTCTATACATACTTTGAACGGTTTCTCGCCGGAATGCTGTCGAATGTGTGTCCTGAGAATACTGGAAGCCGTGAACGCTTTGTTACAGTAGACACATTTGTACGGGCGTTCGCCGCTGTGAACCTGTAACAGTCAAAAACAGTAGACCATATCCCCTTCAAAACGATGTGAGTTATAGGCCTATCTTGCATAGTAACGGACAAACCCAAAATAGGCTTACAATTTTTTCCCGGCAAATGCAATATATAAAATATGTCTATATTCTGTAACACAAACGTATACAAGGGGGTAACCTCGGTCAGCTGTTACGGTATTACATGCACATTCTGTCATTGAAAATGTTTTACACATTTAAGTAAAAGTACATTTTATTGTACGAGAACGTGTAACCACGACGTTAATGTACACATTATTATGACGATGGCTTCAGATTAGGCGGGCTTCTGGCCGACATTCCGCGCGCTCCGCAAATTTACTTACTCATTCCCTCGTTCCTTACTTACTTATTTACAACGGTACAATAACTTGCATGCTGACTGTAGACGCCGAGCTGACCCGCATGTGTTTGTTGAGGCTGGACGACTGACTGAAGCTCTTGCTACACAAAGTGCACTTGTGCGGTCGGTGTCTCTCGTGCACGTGCAAGACGTGGATCCGCAGACGATCGCGCTTCTCGAACGATCTGAATAGCAACAACGCGAACACAGCGTTGCAGTCGTCAAAGCAAAATTCACTAATTTGATAGCCATAAGCGTGAAAAACACTATATAAGAGCAGGCATGTTGTATATTGTCACATGCTATGGGTAGAAACGGTGTCAGCCCGACATTCAGAAGAAACGCCACGCGTTAAGGATAGGTTTAAAAATAAGGTTGAAAATGGAGTTAGGAAAAAGTTAGGGTAAATGTTGGAGTTAGTTTTAGCATGAGAGGTTTTTGGAGGTCCCTTAGAATGGCGGCTCCTCGAAATGGCGCATCGGAATTGTCCGACAAATCCAGAACAAATCGAAACAAGCAGAGCTTCGACCTATCAAACAATCATCTTTAAAAACAAGCCACAAGCCTAGGTGTGCGGCAATAACACCTGCATAACATTATGATGAAGTGGTACTAGTTGTTACCTAGTGCAAAGGTGACAGGGAAACTTGCGATCTCCCTGATCGACGCAGCGCGTGTATTTGAGGTGCTTGTCGCGGTAGTAGCGGTACGCAAATACCTTGCCACAGCGCTGACACTGAAACCCATCGCTACCTGCAATAATCAGTACAAGCCGGCATACATGCATACGTACAGCTGTCCTACGGAAATAACAGGATGCCATTAGAATGCATTATTGCATTATTCGGATAAGTTTGCAGGGGTCAAGTAAAGCGAATGCAGTCAACAACGGTATTATTACATAACTCGACGGCCGCGCAGCATGTCAATACTGGACCGAGATCTTTACTCGTCAGTGTCGATTCAGTAGCAGACTGCGTCACATCGGCAAGTTTCACACTGAAAAAATGCGGGCGGTTTACGTCATGTGAACTCAGTCTCCTACCCTCACGCAGCGGGATGGGAACTAAGTAGCAGCTCACGGGCTACGGGGGTGGACGTTTAGTGTGAGAGATCTGTGTGGTGGTAGGTCTGTACGCTGCACCGCGAAACCATGAATGTTCGCCGTAGTCGGACAACTCGAAGAAATACATCATCAACGGTTGAGAAGCACTCTCACAGTTTGTTTCCGAGTTGTCGCCGACGTCAGCCATCACTAGTTGGTCGCCACGGCCGTTGAATTCAGGACAGCTGGACCGCGACGGCGACATCTGCCTTGCGGATGTGTAGTCCACGATTCTTGAGTCCGTGTGATCAACCATGCCGACCGGTATTCCCATGAACTGGATGTAGCAGTCGCCGTACCAGACCAGCAGCTCGCTACCGTATGCGATGTCCCTGCACGCCTCGTAGTAAATGTCGCCGCCACAGCCGTCTGAAGCACACAGCCATCGTCAAGCTATTGTGCGATGTTCAAGAAGTTAAAAGTTAAAAAAACAAATTTGCAAAGCGCCATAAACCGGAGATAAAAATAGGCTTAGTTGTCGTTGGAGTTTTGGGTATTCAATGCAACAAATCGTGTGCTTTTGACGTCCGATGACATCGACCTTTGACATTTTCTCTGAACGGTGTGTCAATTTTTCTTTGACTTTTGCGTGTTTTATGCTTGATTCACGTATGCTAAACGATTATTTTAAAACTTTCACTTTTTAAATTTAGTGTGCATTTTTATGCATGTTTCGTTTGCTGCCTTTAGCGTAATGCGGTGTTTACACGATCCAGCAAACGTCTAGCAAACTTCCAGCAAATGTATTCAAAATACACTTGCTAATGCTGGACGTTTGCTGGACGTTTGCTGGATCGTGTAAACACCCTATCAGTGTCTCGCTTGTCTGTCTGTCGTCGGACGTGGCTGGAAGAAAGATGTCGACCGGATGTAGTGACGTCATATAATAACGTTGATGATGACGCAAGATGTGACGTCATCGACTGTTGGTTTCTGATGAAATGTGTCGCGTGATTGCTATAAATAAACAGCAAGTAGTATTTTCGCACGACAATTTTTGTTTGGCTATCTTATGTCGCTTGTCTGTCTGTCTGTCCGCAAGGGTTACTGACACGAAAACAAAAATACGGAAAAAAATCACCGGACTTTAAAAAACTCAAGAAACTGCCGCGCAGCTGGAGTACGTTTACTTGTGGTCTGCTGCGGCTGAAACGCAGACCGCAAACTGTAGCCCTGTTAACCAACCCTTGTGAGATGACCTAATTTACTGTCAACGCCTGAGATGCTCCGAAACCAGACGGACGGTCGAATATCATGCCAGCACTCGACATTAGTATAAAAACTACAATTTGTATTTTTCTCTTTAAACAAAATTAAATTAATTGCGATTTTTAAATCAATTTTACCGTTGTGTGGTATCTGGACGGCGACAAGGTTCTGTTCTCGAGAATAACGTGCGGGGTTGATATAGGACATCCAACAAGCTGCAGTACTCCGTCCGTCGACGAAATGACTTAGCCGACCAGCCACAAATATCTGCATAGACAAGTTCACATTACAGGAGACCTTTAACTTTTAAACTTCAACCAGGTATTAAATTTTATAACTGTTAATCAGGCCTATCAACTCTTTAGATTTTTATTCCATTTTTTTAATATATTTATTACTTCGGCCAAAATTATGCATACGCTGGCTGTGTTTATCTGTCTGTTTGTCTGTTGTTTTGTTAGCGAGCCTGCGCAGAAAAAAATAACTTTCGGTTTTGTAATTTTCACCGAAAGTTAGATTTGGTTCAACTTAAAAATGATTGAATTTTGGTGGTGCTGCCATCAAAAAAACACTTCGGAAAAATGGCATTGCGTTGACAGACGTTTGCACTCTCTGGGTGTTTCTCTAGTTTTTATGTGTGTCTTATTTCCTTTTATTTTTTTACAATTTTGTTTATTTAGGGATTGTTTGTTTGTCTGCTAAATTATTGATTTTTTTATTATGCCTTCTGTTTGCAAGCTGTCATAATTATTTTGGGTTGCTTCCTCTCACCTATCTTTTTATCTACGAAGAAGCTCACCGAGACCGCTAGTAAATAATTGACGAAACAGATTTAACGTAACGAAACCACATCTTTTGTTTTTCACAAGTAATCTAAGCAAAGCTCACGAAACGCGTGACAGCCTTAGCAGTTCCTGTTCGCCGATTGTCTTGGTTTATCTCCAGCCATTTCCTCGCAATTCACCCTTGAAGTATGCACCGCAGCCGGAAACCGCAAAAGAACAATAAAACCCTCTATTTTGAAGGTTCAAGGTCATTCAAGGTCATCGATGTTAATACCGCTGAAGATCTCGTCACCAGTGCTTGTTATGATAAGCTGCATGTCTATGCCTATTTGCAACTGTAGGCCTAAGTAAGTGCATAGGCCAACACGTTGGCACTTTACGACACATTTTTCTAATGATTATATTTAGATTTAAATGCAAAAGTTTGTGCTTAACCTCCCACATGAAGCTGTTGTCGGCAGAAGTCTTAATCTCGCTCGGGTAGACTGTGCGACCACAGTAAGGTCCGAACTTGGTCCCTCGAACGATCAACGGTCGAAGACTGAAGACGCCGTAGTGAACAGTGCCGGCGATGTAGGTCTGCCGCAACTCCAGACCTATATATAGCGCATGCAGTTAGGCCGTAATTGCATTGTGTAAAATAAAATGCAAACCAAATGTTTGAGCAGCTATCGACCGCCTGTGGACCGTCCAGCTGAATCTTTCAGCGGTGTTTTAAAATTCAAACCGTTGCACGCAAATAAAAAAATTTGCTGGACAAGTTGTGCTCATGCTTAGGCTACATGCCATTTTCCGATATTTATTTTCGCCAGAACAAAAGTTTACATTACAGTACAATAGGCTGTAGCATAGAGCTATGACCTGCAGGCAGATCTGATGATGGCCAGTTGACAAGATCTGACGCCGGTTTGTGATAGTGAGATGTCGTTCTGCAGCTTGGAGATGTTTTACCGTGAAGTATTTGATCGATTCCTGCCGACAGTAGCACACGGTGCAACGAGCAACACGTGACGTCATTACTGCAGCGCGCCTCTGTGAATTTTGATAGATTTACTGATGTTTTTGCAAATTACAAACACTACCAGAAGTGTTTGTCTCCCTTCAATCAGCTTGAAACAACTTCCGCTTTTCGCTTCTTTCCCTCTCATTTGATTTTTCCCATCTATTTTCTTGGAGCTTTTCCCCTAAATTCAGCTAGGGGCTTGATAGCGTTATAAATCAGCTCGAGCGATTTTGGAACATTTTGGAGCTCGAAAAGTACATTTGAAAACAAAGTAAAGATAAGGCTAAAATAATTTACGTTCTAAATTATACCAACCACCCAGTAAAAGACAAAAAAACCTACTTTAATAATGAGCATTCGCTGTAATATTTATTTGACCGTGACGTGATGATACTAGTGACTGTTACCTCCGCCGAAAATGCAGACTATGTGACAGGATCTGTCCGTTTGTTCGTCGGCTTCATTACCCTAAAAATAAATATGCTCAGATTTTGATACAATTTTGTGGACGGATTGAGCTTTGCCCTGGAAAAGGGAGTAATTAGATTTTAATGGCAATTCGGAGTAATCTCAAGTTCTCGACTCTCAAGGACAAACAAACCGACGAATAAACACAACTGAAAACATTACTTCCTTCGTACGGCGGAGGTCAAAATCGATTTGCGCGAATAGGTGTTATCAACTTAATGCAATGGGGTTTGTGGTCTGTGGCTTGTGGCAGACTGCAAACTGCAAGTAGTTACAGGATTAGCAGTCAGTGATGCGAATCAGCTATAACCATAGCCTATACAAATTAGGCCCTATTCATCAGCCAAGCGGCTGGAGTGAATGCGAAATGCTCAGTAGGCCTATATATATATATATACACAAACCCGCGCATTTCCATTAAGCCGAGTGGAATCGCCCTTGATCGTTTGTTAAGCCGTATTAGCAGAGCCTCTAGTCTCTCTCTCTCAATGCTCTTCACTGTGAGTGATATGTAGGCCTGATACTTAGCCTACACTGTGGCCCGAAAAAGCCTCCCCGCCGACCCCTGTTTAAACATTTAAAGGCTACTTCGTAAACATTTTGTTTGTGTGATGAACAGCTATATAAATTCGCAATCTACGTTTGAAAATTTCACTACAACGTTAAGGTTGCGCAGTCAGTGATGCGGGTACGTATAGCTGTGCGCATGAACGGCCGCACATTTTGTCGGCACTGGGCCGACGTCTTGAGTTGTTTCTTACTCCTGACAGGCGCTATGAAGTTTCAAAAGATTACCGTAGCTGAGTCCGGTTGTACGAAGGCCAGATAACGCCGGACCGCGCGCTGTAGTTGCCTGGTTTTGCGGACTACTGCATTTGGCGTATCCGTACAGCGCCAAATCAAGCTGGTGCTGAGTAAAGATCGCAGCTGTCGAGTAATTCTTGCAATGTTCTGGTTCCGTCCTTGGCTTTACCGTTTTGATTTTATCTTCTTCATCTTCACGACGAAAGTCGGCACCGGCCGTTGGCGTTGCGTTTTGTCGGACAGAAACGTTTGTCTGCGCTGCGAACAGCGACTGCGCAGTGCGCACACAGGCCACACAAACTCGTAGGTTAGCCTATTAGTGGACTTATTGAACAACAACAACATTGATTATACCAAATTACCAATCAATCAATGTCTCAATCACTCTGGCAATTAATATTATGTTACTCACTTAGTACATTCACAACATGCGCCGAGTTTTTGTAAAGACGTCACCGTATTTATCGATTTCCATTTCTTTCATTGGCACACAGATTTTGTGAGGATGCATAACTTTCTATCGCCTTCTTTGGAAAAAATAGCAAAAACAGATTACATTAACAAAAAGACCGTAGGCCTAGTCTGTGGATAGAACAGATATAAAATCAGTCACTATTTTTACATACATTAGGCCTATTTGTTATTAATTATCACACTATATATCGTATGATATTACTCGATTTGTATAATGCAGTTATTTGAAACAACCGTCATTTGTACACTAACCATTCGACGCTGGTTAAAGAAGAAATTTGAGCTACTGCTCACGAGACGCGAGAAAGCCTACAGCAGTTCCGGTTCAGTAGTTTAGCTGAAAATTGGGGTTTTCACGCTAAGTTATATGCAAAATGCAAATACCAAATTCTCTATCCGGATAGCATAACGATAGTAGCGTGGCGCCACTTTGTGAATAATATAGACTTGTGTCGCAGCCCAAAATCCCCAAAAAATCCATAAAACCCTTTATTTTGGCGTTCAAGGTCATTTAAGGTCATTGAATTCAGTGCCAATCGAGAGCCAGTGTACGACTTCTTATTAGTGATTAATAGTAACCTCTCATTTAGCGCCCTCGTTCGGGGTGACCCCCTTCGAATTTATGGAAAAGCTTTACGGTTCCTAAAACTAGAGTCTTCCAGGCAGCCGTCGGTAAAGATTTGGTGATCCTAGCTTGCACCGTTTTTGACTAATCCACCCGTCTGACAAACGGACAGACAGACAAACAGAATTGCGATGGCTAAGACGCGCTGAAAGCAGTAGCTGCTTTCGCGCGTAAAACAGTTGGGAACCATTTGAAAAAAAACGTTTATAAACGTTCATTGCAACTATGAGACGAACCGTGGAGTCATAGCGCTGGACTGCAGCAGCACGAGCCGCTTGCTTCTGAAACATCATAGCAAAGTGATGTGGAGATGAAAGATGTCGACCGGATGTAGTGACGTCGTATGATGACGTTAACGATGACGCAAGATATGACGCCATCGACTGTCGGCTTTTGATAAAGTGTGTCACGTGATCGCTATAAATCAACAAAAAGTAATATTTTTGCATAACAATTTTGGTGGCTACTTTATGTCGAAAAAAGATTAATAGAAACTAATCACTGATAATTTTTGACTTAATTCGCTAAAGCCGAACAAAATAGCAGTGCATTGAATGCACGTTGTCACAACAGTGTCAATTTACCTTGTTATTCCTTCACTTTTAAGACTTTTTTTTTATCTTAGCTAGTTGCTATTTTTACGCGCGAAAGCAGCTACTGCTACTGCTTTCAGCGCGTCTTAGCCACCGCAATTCTGTTTGTCTGTCTGTCTGTCCGTCTGTCACACGGGTGGATCAGTCAAAAACGGTGCAAGCTAGAATCACCAAATCTTCACCTTCGGTTGCCTGGAAAACTCTAGTTTTAGGAACCGTAAAGCTTTTCCATAAATTCGAAGGGGATCACCCCGAACGAGAGCGTTAAATGAGAGGGGGTGGGCAAAATTTGCGATTTTTGGCCAATAAGTCGCTGTATCTCAGTAACGTTGCAAGATAGAGCCTAGATTACTATTAATCACTAATAGGAAGTCGTACGCTGGCTCTCGATTGGCGCCAAATTCAATGACCTTGAACGCCAAAATAAGGTTTTTTATGAATTTTTTGGCAATTTCCGGCTGCGAGACACATTTCAAGAGCGAATTGCGGCGAAAGCAATTGATATAAACATTGAAAAGCTGCGTATGAAATTTTCAGCATTAAAATGTAGATTTCGACAGTCCAAATCCCGTTTTTTTTCAACTTCAAAAAAACCTGCGCACGAAAGCATCAAAGAGCGGTACCCCCGTAAATTTAAAGTCGCGACGAAATGGCTGGAGATAGATTGACAGTGTGCGAACAAGAACTGCTATAGGCTTTCGCGCGTCTCGTGAGCATTAGCTAAAATTTCTTGTTTTCATACGCCTATAGTCTGTTTCGCTGCTTATTTTTCGAAATTTTTCATAGCGGCATTTGTTTTTGTTTCTGTCGTTTCAGTTCCGTTTAAAATAGCAACTGTAATTCTTCTGGTTTACATGCGAATTACCTATTAATTATCGTACCTGATCGAAGTGGAATGCAGCAGAACCGGATGGTTCATATCTCATGTATGTCTCTCTGTCTCTGTCGATTACAGTGTAATCGAGCGCGGGACAGCGCGAACTGTGCACTCGACGTAACGCAATCGCCAGCCGCTTCAGTCCGGCGTCACTCATCAAACTTTGACGAGTTAGAATCTCGTCTGTCCGGCCGGGCTGCGACACAGAGCAGAGCGAAGACGATCGTCTTCAAATCGCCGTCAAGTGGCAACGAATAGAGCCAGTGATGAGTGGGCGTGGTCCGCGCTTGTCAATCAACGCCGAGCGCGTTGGTGCTGTGTTTTTTAACATTCGTCCAATAACGTCGCGCGCGCGCGTGGCAGAGCGCGCTCTCAGAGCATCGGACTGTTTGGTATAGCTTTTTGCTACAGGCGTTGCAAGATTGCAAGAAAATTGGTTACAAGAAATGTGTATGCTAGAGTTCTTCATGGAAACTTAAGAGTTATAAGGCCTATTGATTGTCATCTGCCATACAAGATCACGACACTGTCATGCGCCATTACAGATGACCGCTCTCCACCTTAACCCCCGCCAGACAATTTACGTATTAGGCTACTCTGGAGTCTGGAGAGATGAAAGGCTGAGATGACCGTAAGTAATTGTTAACTACTCTGTACTGGGGTCAACTCGACCTCTTTCGAATGGAAAATGAGTAGTCCTAGTAGAGTAGGCCTACTGCAGTGGCTGCGGGACAAAAGCAGTGCGGCTGCTTAGAGCGGTGGTATGTCTGCATGTTGCAGTGCGTGTCCGATTGTTCGCACACGCAGACAACTGATAACCGGTTAATAAGCTTATTTAAAATGCGCTTTTATTAATAACGATGATGATTTCTGTTAAATTCATGTAGCCTCTACTAACTGATAAACTTAAGCATTATGTTCGGCCAAGGGACTTGAAAAAAAGCATATCAATAGGCCTTCTGAACCTGACAGTATTTGTTAGACCCCTAAGCCGCCGACTTAGCCGGCCGTCAGCCGCAAAAAGTTTGCTAAGCTGCCGCCACCGGGCGCTTATCCGCAAATAGGCCTAAATCACGAAAAATTGCGGCTGAGCAGCCGAGAAAAATTTGTCAATGTCGGTCTGTGGGAACACCAAGCCAGAAATCTGAGCTCATGAAAATGCGCGACAGCCCATAGCAGACTTTCCTGTTTGCGGGTTGTTCTGGTCTATCTGCAACCATTTCATCGCAGTTAACTCTTAAAGTGTGCGCTGCTGCCGAAAATCGCAAAGCAATTACTTAAACCCATTATTTTGCGAATTCATGGTCATTTAAAATTATCAATGTTGATACATCTTAAAAGCTCGTCAGCAGTTCAGCAGCAAGTATTATGTTTATCTGTTACCGTTTTCACGTTATTCGGGCCAGTAGCGGTAAAATAACGCGGGCACCTTTTCGAACTTAAGGGGTTATGACTTGGACTGTTGACATTTACGTTTAATGCTGAAAATTTCACATGCAGGTTGTCCTGGGCTATCTCTAGTAATTTCGACGCAGTTCACTCTTGAAATGTGTGTCGAAGCCTGAAGTCGCAAAAAGTCGCTAAAACCTATTATTTTGAGGGTTCAAGGTCGTTTAGAGTCATCGATAATGATGCCCCTAATAAGCTCGTCACCAGAGTTTGCAGCATGTTCGTGCTTATTTATAACCGTTTGCACGCTAGACAAGCCATTAACGGTAAAATAACGTTTGAGGCAAATCCCCCTCTTTGACACCTTCGTTCGAGTGGAACCTCGTTATTCAGCAACACGAAATTTTGTCGCAAGAAACTCTAGAAGCCCTACAAGATCATACAATAAAAACCTGGACTTTCTGTTACGCGTTAGGCGTCAACCAGTGATGAATGGGCGAGCACGGCGAGCCTATTGGTCAGTTAGTCAAAAAATAAACCGCGTCAGTTCAGTTAAGTTTAGTTTATCTCGGTTAAGTTAAGTTACGTCGCTCTGTACGCGCCTTTAATGCTGAAGAATCAATGATCCAATTACCTCTTTCTAAGTAGGCCAACCACTTTTCCCACCTAATAAATTTTATCCATTTTTTTCTCAAATCTTGACTCATCATATATACAAACAGATAGACCCTAAAACATAATCATTCTTTTTCGACGAAAAAAATTTACATTCATAAAGTCCCAAACGAAGAAATGTAGATAAATGTTTTGCAACATTTATTATAAAAGTATGACAACAATAATCATAATCTATGCTAATTCACACGAGTTAAATAGTCGTAACGCTGATCTTATTGTCAACCATATATCGAAATGGCTGCAAGTTTACGAACATAATCGCACTTTCTTTGACAATACAAAAAAAACTCAATAAGCCTACAGTTAACATTGCCGCAAAATGACTAAATAATAATTAACTAATTATGTTTTATCGTCACATCGACGCAGTAATGACACGGTAAAGGCAGTACATGTGGAGGGTAATTTAGCGGCAGTTCATGTAGGTTTTTAGGCACAACCGGGACTATATAAATTATTAACAGAGGCTATAATACATAGGCACCTAATAAGATAACCGGCAACTTTTTAGAATTAGATATCAGTTATTCAGTAATCGTTCCACTCCTTTATTCGTCCGTTTATTGCTGCATGCTTTAGCCAAATAAATAAACGCCAACAAATTACAAATAATCAAAAGTGGTACATATCTTAATTGCAATGTCATATCAGTAGGTACCGTTGACCTATAAAGTTTCAAACGAGAACAAACGCGGAACAAAAATGTCTCGAAACGAGCTGCTTGAAGACCGATGAGAATGTTTCTTTAGTTGGGGTGTTGGTTTGGAACTTGGGATGCGGTTCGAAAATCAAATTCCAGCTCTTTTGTTTTCTCGGAACACCATGTCTGGCTAACTGTCACAAACAGACGCAGTCACGGTCTCACAAAATGCTGGACATAGAATAGTTGCCGACATCGGAACGACTTGCATTACCAATACCATCTCAAAGATCCATGCATCGACGTCCAGTGCATGTTATTCGTTTACCATACATCTTCCCTGCACTAAGTTTACCTGGTCATGAGCATGGAGAAACTACTGACGCCACCCGCTGACTGAATACAGCAAGAACAGGATCAAGGTAGGCGTGGTGTAGGCGGTAGGCGTGGTGTAGTGGTAACGCGTCTGATCCGATCAGCGAAGTTACTGTACGCCGGGCCCGGTTAATACTGCGATGGGTGACTGCCTGTAGGCAGGTAAACCATCTCGGGATGTAACCAACCGCCTAGGTCAACTCAGCCTTCCATCCCTCCGGGGTAGGTAAATCGAGTACCGGCCTATCTGGCTGGGGTTAAGGCGGGGCGCGTTCACCTCTGTC
>Ga0209367_1000763_pt1 | contig 35471 bp, 13 predicted proteins | sample WorMetLIZISLAND2_FD_187412 | JGI IMG/M metagenome (GOLD analysis project Ga0209367, IMG submission 187412) | Marine gutless worms symbiont microbial communities from Max Planck institute for Marine Microbiology, Germany - Olavius geniculatus... ... | reverse complement strand
GTGTGGGACAACCCTGCAGGAGTTAAGCCACGCTGCCCTAGATAGGCAGCGGTGGGCAGCGATAGTAAGAATGGCGTCAGACACCAACGGGCATTGAGCCCACGGTTGTCGATGATGATGATGATGATGACGATAAGCTGTGCGATAAACGCACGGCAAACCGAAGTAGTGAAGTTTAAGCCTTATATATCCCGTTTACACGATCGAGCAAACATCGAGCAAACGTCAAGCAGGCCTGATGGAACCCCGCCCCTGGCTCAAATGTAGGCCTAGGCTTAGCCCACAGCTGATCACGTGTTGTATAGGCCTTCCAATTACAACTCGCCCGCCCTCCTAATTAGCATGCTAATTATCATAGCTCATCGAGCTAGCTGGATAAATGCTAACAAACATCGAGCAGACGTCGAGCAGAAGTCGAGCAATTAGCATGTGTATTTTGAATACATTTGCTCCACGTTTGCTCGATCGTGTAAACGGGGTATTAGTCTTTACTTCATGACGAAACCGTTACAATAACGAAGGCAGCGACGACGGACGACAGCAAAAGCTTACTTGGGAATGATGGTATCGAGTAACAACCGATTTACAATAATAATCAAAGCTATATTAATTGTACCAAATATTTTTGTATGTTTTTTGCCGAAAATTATTTTATCAGAAATTGTGAATTACACATAATATTGCATTGCATAGCATGATATATTGCGCAAATCATTAGACAATAATCATACAACAAAGTGCAGAATGATGACTAATAAGTTAGCAGTAAAACTAAAAATTTACCTCATGCCAAAATAGCATGGAATATAAAATAACGATATCCAGCCCATGATAAGCGAGGGGCAACGTTCAGACTATATTGAGATGATCTAAATTTAATCCTGATACAGTATCTTGGTTTCTAATAAAACCAATTCAGCACATGTCAAGTAACTGACGCTACCACTGCATACAATAGGCTGTATTGGTATCCTATGGGCGTATATTTATCGTTATTCTTGGTCTACGCGACTGGGATGAACATTGGTCTGAAAAATTTAGAGTTGACTTTGGTGTACGCCAGAATTCGGTGCTCTCTCCGTTCTTGTTCGCAATATACATTGACGACATTGGCAACATGTGCAAATCAGAAAACGGTTTATACACTATATTGCATGCTAATGACATCATTTTATTATGGTGATTAATTGAAAGAAGTCTTTTTCCGGCATGTTTGTCCACGTTACGATGTAAAGTGTAAAGTGGATTTTGTTGTCAATAGGTTTTTTATAAAACTGTTTAAAACAAATAATATTAATATTAATATTGTCAGAAACTGTCGGAAAGAATTTGCGTTTCAGTTGCCAAGTGTTTTACTTGCATATCGGAGTGGGCCTTTTTTGGTTAAGTACAAGCATTGTGATAATGCTTTTGTAAATTGTTATCGTTTTAGTCTGAAACTGCATGGATAAGATGTTTTTCGATAATATTGTCACCGATGTGGACTATTGACTGTATGAATACGTATATTTTTTCTTTCTTTTTCTTTTTTCTGTGTTGCTGTTGTGTTTTTCTACCGTCAATGGTGAATTAAAGATTATCATTATGTCTGTCGCCTGCTGTATGTGCGCTCCACGTCAACACGTGGTGGCATCATACAGTTGTCGTAGAAATATAATTTGCCGACCGTCATCCGTCATCTATTCATCTCGTTATCGTCGCGCATTTCGCTCAGTCTCTCGTCTCCGAGCAATACTATTAATACATTTTTACACAATCTGCGAATTCTGCCATGACAGTTCGTTGCGACAACATTTCTGCTTTTGCATAGGCCTATACACTTATTACAAACACAATTAACCTACCGGTATCGACTGTTATTCTTTACACGACTATTTAATCGAAACGTTTGTCTTGCCTAACTTGCGACTTGATTTTTAACTTGATCACTTTTTTCCTTTTCATATACTATTTCATGAAGACAAGTACATCTACGTCTCATGACAGTAATGAAAGAGATCATTTATCTACGTTAGTAGTGACTATAGTCTACACGTCCAACAGGTCAAAAGCTACAGTGTATATTATGTTTTATTAAGCGCTAAAAGCAAGGTAAGAGTTTTTTTTCACAAATTATGAAATACAGACAGGGTGGGCAAAAACAATGGCCACAATGGGTGACACATTAAAAATATACGGCAATGAACACGAAAAAAAGTACCAATCAAGTTTTACATGGCAATGCAATCACACAAACAATGCTATGCAAACTAACGACATATTTTCTTGTTGCACATTTTCTGCATAAAATTAAGATTGTGCTTTTCTCCTAAAATTAGGCCTATGAAAATGTGTTGCCATAGTGAACAAAGCTGAAAACAGTGATATAGTTTTTAAACCACACTTTAAAAAAATCAAGCGTTATTCAGAATTTACAACATAATGCACGTGATCTGCATCTTTATTTTCAGAAGCAATCGATTCAGTATACATAAAGTATAGCATTGTGCATTTTAGCTTTTTTTTCCTTTTGTTTCTGTTGCTGCATTTTATTGCAGTGTGCATGTCAAAAATTGATGCAGAACGCTGTCGGAGACTCACCGCGTCTGAAGTTGTCGTTGAATCCGGTGTATATGATCGGATTGAACGCGCTGTTGCAGAACGCGATGTAGTGTGCAAAGAACGAAAACTTGTCGAACCAGGCGGGAAACTGCACCAAACAACATCAGCGATTTATGTAAAAAAAACTGTTCAGTTTATATACAGTGTAAGGGTGACATCGTGGTTGCAGATATAAAACAGCACAAATCACAATTTAAAAATTCAAACTTTACCATTACACAGTCAGCAAAGTTCTTCTGACATTGTGTAATAATAATGAAAATGTTGAATTTAAATTTTGTAACCCCCAAAGGGCATCGTGCGTTAAAATCAATTCAGTCGTTTATCTTGTAGAGGACGGCAAGAAAAAAAGGGAAGGAAAGGCACAAAGTCACGCAAGCATTATATTTCACCTATTCGTGGGAAGCCCCCGTGAACGGATTTTCACCAAATTTTGCACATTGGGAGATATGCCGGACGTAATCATCTGTGCAAATTTTGGTGTGAAAAAATAAGGGGTTTGGGAAATACGAGGGGTCAAATTTTGGAGTTTCCTATTGAAATGGCTGGTCACCCTTACAACAGTGCTGCGCTACCGAGCAGCCTGTGATGGCTCTTACTGTACTAAGAGCATCCGCTAACTTTCACGCATTCAAATATTCATTAAATATTGACCGATTTTCAATATTATTTTCTATTACTACGGTAACAAAAACCAAATTTAGCAACGTGTTTTTCACGTCCATTTATTTTGTGTTGTAACGAGAAAAAATGCTTGATGCCGATTTTTAAAATTCTTTCAGTAACCACATCAACAGGCTGTAAACCTGAAATACGTTAATGATCTAACCGTCGCACCTTGCGCGTTGCAAAATCTATAGTCAGATTCAGAAGATACTGAAGGCTACCCGGTACTTTGTAACTCATTGATGCTGAAGTACAACAGCCACCACATGGATGATACAGCTAAAGAAAAAAGGGTCACACTCAAAGTCAATGCGGTTTTCGTTTAGGATGCAAATGGCAACTAATCAGTCCTTGCGGGACAAATTAGTTTAAGAACCGTCCGCGTTCTCTGGGGGAAACGCGTGTTGAAAGACTCGATGCAAAGCGACATAAACGAAGGCGCAGTCGTCTTTATCATATTCCTCCTCAACATCAGCATCATAATCGTTATCATCAGGACAATATGTACGCCCGTGTCCTAGTCAAACCAGCTCAACGGTTGGTCTTAATGACAGTAGATGACGTATCGACGTAAACAATGTGATGCTGCAGCTCCCCGCAGTGCACGCCACACGGTAGCAATGCTGACTCGAGGGACCTTAGAATTAATTGATCCGAACGCACACCCACGTGATGATCGACATTTCGAACACCATTCTACCGGTACCGGTACCGTGCTGTTGCATTATTTCTTCCACTTAAGCGAATCTAATGTCAAAATGTTAAATGTGAGTTTATGGCTAACAGTAAAGAAAGCAACAAATTTGAAAAAAGAATTATAAACAAGATTTTACAAAAAGTACTGATATATGTCTAATGTACAGGGTGGGCCAAAAAGTAAGCTATTGTACTTTTTTCATATATTTGCCAAAAATATTGACCAATCTTCACAATTTTTTACCAGTAGACTTTGTAAGAAATTTGCTACTTAGTGGCATACACACCACTCTTATTTTTCTAGACTACCTTGTAAAATATAAATATCCAAACACGTACACTATCTACAGATGGTAATGAGGTCGAATGGTGAGTTTTTAAAGTATTTAATTAAAATGTTAAATATAAGTTATAGTAAGTGTCAAAAAGGTGTAGGTGAAGCTACGGAGTAAATTATCATCTTTCAAAAAAATAGCGTACAGGTTGTAGAGCCGCACAATTAAAATGAATTGCTCTGTACGCTTATGCTGTTATGTTAGTGACGTCAAGAAGCGACTGGTTCAGCCTGCAGTTACACAAACCACATTAAGTGTATGTCTGCCAGCAGAAATTGTGTTTGCCAAAGTTGTGTGCAGCTACAGAGACAACCTATTTGAGACACGGACAGCATATATTGGGTTTCTGTTAACGGAGCGTGGATGCGTCCCTTTCGTTAACGAAGTTCAACAAACATTCTGTTAATATGGCACGCGGCAAAATTGCATACGGCCTACCGCCGCCGTTATAAACTTGGCGCTAGTAACAGACGTCCCCGATCGACGCTCACAAATGTCTCTTCTTCCTGTGATGTATTATTTCAATGGACGACAGTAAAGGTGCGTTCTCACTGCGCGCGTTAACGCGCGTCAACGCGTATTGCATATTCATGAGCCAACGAATCACTGTCTTAGGAATTTGGATAGAACGCTTTGATTGGTTGGCTCATGAATATGCAATACGCGTTGACGCGCGTTAACGCGCGCAGAATGCGCAGTGAGAACGCACCTTAACTCTTTTTTTACAGTAGCCTATTCAATTTATTGTACAGGGTCGACATATTTAGAACACAGCAAGCTACCGAAGAACTGTTCAAAACAAGAAGCTCAGCTGTTGCTTGGATAACCGGCCATGCTAGTCGTCAGTTGTCACTTACCTTTAAGGTCATCTACGGTCAATGATTTTCATTTCATCTGAAAAAGCGTATGCGATTTCTTATTAGTGATCAATAGCAACAGTGGCCCTATCTCGCACCGTTTAGCCACAATACGACCGCGACAGACGAACGAACGATGGACAGACAGACGACAACCGTGCAATAAGCTTGATCGTTACGCAAGTATGGTCGGCTAAAAATCGCACGGTAGTCTTTAACAGCTAAGACAATGCTTATGGTACTATCATCATGCCACTGCAATTGCAAGAATTCGATCGATTCGATTGACAAATGCAGAACTCCGCCGCGCAGCCGCCGATCTACTGATCTTTGAACGAAGCCGATCGGCTTGAACCACAAATCCGCCTGAACTGACAGCCGTAGTGCCACATCCGTTTATTACTACCATATCCCACGGAGGGTAGAGAAGGCTGATCGAGACCAACGCGTTACGACCATACACCACACCACCAACTGTATAGTAACTGTCGTCCCGGAATGGTGGCGGTTCGGGATAGCCAGTGTAAATCTTACGGCATACGTTGCAGCGGTCACTAGCACCATAGACGCAGCGCCAACTTAGATTAGTATGCTGGTGACACACGAGCTATTTTACCGGCATCCGTCGCCGACCAACCATTATGCTGTAATTACGACGTCATCAGTCAATGGACGGCTTCAAACAGTCCGTAACTGAACGGAGAAGAGTTCATACGGTTGGGCTTACGTAGCAAACTTCAGCTGATGGTGTGATCATGTCATCAAATTTCTTTTGTCACACAACAGCGCGGTTATTTTGTACTAAACAAGTTCGCAAAATCTAAAAAAAACAGCTGAAGTACATAAAATGTTTGCCATTTCTGACAAATTGCGCAGTACAAAAATAAACTGCTTGATCCTAAGTGCAAAAATCAGCGAAACTTGCATGAGCATTAAAAATTATTGAGTTCTTAAGCACCAGTATAATAGACCGCCATAACCTTGTTTAGTATTCAACACATCATTAGCCGTCGGCAGTGACCAGACTCCCTTTGTCATCGGATGTGGCAGGCAACTTCATATTTAATCTAGGCTATATTCGCATCAAGTTGCGCGCGCCCCACGTCGAGTTATGGTACCGCATTAAGTAAACGGAATGAGGTAAGGATATGAAAGCACTGCTACTATTATTATCACCCAATTACATCAAATGCTTATATGTTTTATTTCTAAACGACGTGCTAGAAACAACCAGATATGTCACAACACTGCCGTCATAGCATTGACTTAATTTGAATTTCAACCGAAAGTCCACTTTTATTCGTTATACTCGAATCAAATGCGTCGTACGAAATAAATTGATTTTTCTTTCATTTTTGACTGTTTATTCGTTGCTATCCAAAAAGCGAGTGAAACGAAACTTGTTGACTTGGCTCTTGTGTGACTGTCTAGTACAATACTGACCGGCTCATGTTTGTTGGGTCTGTATTCGCCGTAGATGATGGCGATCTGGAACGGCAGCCAGCACAGCGTGAATACCGACAGCAGAATCACGAGCATCATCACCACCTGTGACGTCACAACAGGTGCTCGCCCCGAGCAAATTTACAATTACACCCATCTCTAATCATCGCCGTTTTAACAGCGGTGGAATATAAGAGGCACAAGCCTAAGCTTTACGTCAAGTTTCTTTGTGATGTTGCGTGCGAAAAATTAGCAAAAGCGGCCAACGTTTCATAGAGTTAATCAACAAGTAATTTGAGCAAAGCTCGCGTGACGCGCGATAGCAGCGGTCCTGCCACTTTGGCAATCAGTGTAGGCCTACAGCAACAAGATATTAATGCATCTTGAAAGAGTACTTAAATTTGAGGCCTCCGTAAGGAAGACTCCTTGAATTTAAGAGATCGAAACTTAGATTCTTAAAAATGTACGTTCTATGCTAAAACTGTCGTACGCAGGTTCTCCAAATCCATCTCCAGCCGACGCAATTCACTCTTAAAATGTGTGTCGCAGCTGGAAATCGCCAAAAATTCACCAAAAACCTTTATTTTGGGGGTTCAAGGTCATTCAAAGTCATCGACGTTGACACCAATAAAAAGCTTGTCACAAGTGCTTGTTATGATAAGCAGCATGTCTGTACTTATCTGCAACCGTTTTCACACTACACGAGATAATTGCGGTAAAATAATCACTTTTAGGGGGTAGCCGTCTTCCACCCCGCCTGCGCCGGCCTCCTTGAATCTAGGAAGTCGGGACTTGGACTGCTGAAATCTACGTTTAGTGCTGAAAATTGTCTTAATTTATCTCATAGATGTAAAAAAACGTTTTTTACGTTTTTTTGCCACGTTTTTGACGTTTTTTTTTATTTTTTCCAACGTTTTTTGTTTATTTAAAAAAAACGTGTATTGAAAGTCTTATTAAAAAGTTTACGAAGCACACTTGAAACCAAAGAAACGAATTAATAAATCATAGGGATAGTAGTTTACTTAGTTAGTTCAAATATATCAAATAAAAAGATTCTGTATAGTATATTTGGTTACTTTAGTGCCATGATTTTATGACTACACGGTTGAATTAAAATTAAATAAATTTCTCTTTTTCTAGACTACAGTTTTAGGTATACTGCACCTACAGCATTAGGCAAGAGGTTAAACAAATTATGGCCAACGTTTCTAATTCAACGTTTTTAAACGTTTTTTTTGTTTTTGCCACGTTTTTAAATGTTTTAAAATTTTTTTTCTAGAACGTTTTTATATATATGGTCTATCTCCAGCCATTTCGTCGCAAATTCAGTGTTGAAGTGTCGCTGCATCCAAAAATTGCAAAAAAATCACTAAAACCCCTTTTGGAAAATTCAAGGTCGTTCAAGGTCATCGACGTTGATAAATCTAAAAACCTGTCACCAGTGTTTGTTATGATAAGCAACGTGTGTGTACCTATCGGCAACCGTTTTAACACTAGAAGAGCCAATAAAGTCAAAATAACGTTTTTTACAGGGGGTACCTTTTTTGACACCTTCGTTCGAGAAGAATCCCCGCACCCAGAGGCACGAAATTTTGTTTCGACAAACTAGAGACCTTCAGGCAGCGAAAGATAAAGATTTAGTGATTTTAGCTTGCACCGTTTTGCACCGTGCCAGGGTGTGACAGACGGACATACGGACAGACGGACGCCTATAGACGATGGCTAAGACGCGCGAAGCATTCTGCTATCGCGTGTAAAAAAATAAAAGTGGCACGTTTTCAAGACTCGGTGTAAAACAAACCACAGCAAACCAAAAGTTTAAGCAAACCAGTAGCCGGACAAACGCAAATCAATGTAGTCAAATGCCTGCAACAAATCCACAACATCTTGACATTTCAAGACGCCGTACAGTTGGTTGTACGACTTGCTATTCAACAACTCTACCCTCCGCAACAAATCAAAGTACAGTAGTAGAGTTTGGGCTTTAGTGGTTTGAGTTCCCACATTTTAACATTTTTGATGGTATTTATTATTATAGTTATTAATATTTGATTATTTATCTTGCGTTTGAAATCCACATTTTGAAATGCGGGCAGTGAAAACATGCAATGTAAACGTAGCAAATTTTTGTCACAAAAGCCGGATTAGAGTTTCATTAGTTGCGGTGAAAGTAGCAAGAGTGCGACTTCCGTCACGTGTCGGTCTACTGAATTTTTCAATCGGCGAAAAAGCTCCGGTAGAGAAACGAACCTGCAATCCGTCATTGATTAACTACGACAACGCCGGACGTTCAATGTCATTTACAAATGAACTTGTTTCAGTGAAAACAAATGCCGGAACACTTTTTAAAGTAGTAAGAGTTTTGCTTACACGTTTTTCTGAATTATTATGTAATTCTTGGTATGCAACAGGCATATGCTTAAGTTAAAAATACAGTATGCAAAGCCATAACTTCGTTATTATTGTTGTCATTAGATAAAAAGCAAAAAAACAAGGCAAAGCGGGTAATCATAAACTAACAATCGTTTATTGGATGTCTTTTACTAATTACGACGTACATTTGCAAGAAAGCACAAAAGATTAGGCTAGACTAGTTGTTCGATTGTTTACATTCGTTTCTTAAGCATTTTTTATTGGTCTTCAGTATAGACTTACACAGATTCCAGACTCACCGAGAGCAAAGCAGATAAGCCAAGCGCAGTGATAAATCATGATATAAAAGCAGGCTATCGACGTTCAATAAACCATTACCAGATAACAGAATTTGATTACGCTGACAGTATTGCCTATCGATCTGCAATTCGGACTAATTTTTCAGCTTGTCTCATTTCTATAGTACTTAAGTTATAAGTTTATAATTTTGAGGAGTATTTACAGAAACCAACTTATTGGACTAATTCTTACGTAGTAATTAAGTTTCTGAGTACATCGTTAAACCGCACGATCATTATCCAGGAAACGTAACACTTCTCGTTTAATGCCGCGAGGTGAAGACAGTAGCGCTGTTTATTGACCAATCTGACGACGTGCCGTAAATTAGAGTGTTGGCGATTAGCGCTTGCATTACCAATCTACTGGCACATTCGATCGCAGCAATTGGCTCAAAAAAATTATTTTTACAAGTAAAAAATAGCTAAGGGAATTAATTAAAATCGTCAATACGATTTTTGATGCCAAAGTTGTTTGCCTGGGGCTGAATTTCTATGTCAATGCCATATCAAGAAAAATGATGAGTGTAGCTGCAGCTGTGTTCCGGGTCCCCGGAAAACAATTTTCAGAAAAAAAGTAAAAAAACCGCCTTGTTTTGCGAGTAGAAGGATGATACGCGTCTTGTAAAAAATAACGAGCAACACAGCGTTTAGTACCCGTTTCTTGATACTGTCGTACGTTTTCAATTCCGGTCCGAGAGCCTCGCCGGGTCTCTTGCTCGACCAGAGTTTCCAGATGATGAGCACGTAGGCGACGGTCATAGTGACGATGGGTAAGAAAAAGAGAACGGCAGAGATGAAGCTGTAGTAAGCGGTGCGCAGCGGGTGTTTCACGGTCCACTGGTTGGTCGCCGCGTCAAACATACGAACCTGAATCATCGCGCACAATAAAACATCAGAACACTGCTTGAGAGTTGTATCTTTGACGACGTTTACAGTTCTTAAGATATATGTTTGCGTGTTTATTTTTTTGAGCACATTCTTTTGTGTAATTTTTTTTCGCGTATTCCGCTAAATTGATCATATCGCATTCAATGTAATTATGCATATTATCCATGTCGTACAATAAGAGTGCATAAAAAAGGCCTGTCTTTCTATTAGGTCAATGATTATGAGTCGAGGGAGCATGGTGAGCTACCCCAACAGGTTATAAGACGAAATTACTACCAAAAGTCTGTGAGACTTGCACGTTAATATTGTGCTACATTGCGAGACGGTTTTTTGTTCTGTCGGTTAACTGAAAACTAACCACCAGTTAGCTACATTTGACTGGCAGTTGGTCGTTCCAGAAATGCATAATTAGTTATCTGGTTGATAGTTTAACGATCGGCCAAGAACCTAAAACCGCCCCCCCCACAATAATAACGCCCAGAAGAGCTTAGCTAACCGGTGGCCACGTGTCGTCGCACCAGATCTCCGTATGGTCGAGCCACTGACGGACGAACTGACGACGATAAACAAGTATCGGCGACGACAGCACGACTGCCAGAATCCAGACGAGAGCGATGAGCAGCGTCGAACGACGCTCAGTCACACGAGCCTTCATCGCGAACACGATGCCGAAAAACCGATCACAGGCGATCAGCGTCAGCGTCAAAATACTGGAAACCAGCGACAGAACTGCACACCACGTTACATAACGAAAACATTTTAACGTGGCACAAGTAAAAAGAAATACCAGAACCACCAACGAACCACCAGCAGTACCGGTCAGTCCAATGATGTTATTGATGATAATGGTGATGATGGTGACTGATGAGCGATAATTTGTACATGGCAATAACGACACAAAAAATCACTGAAAAAATTGCATGCGTGATCTACGAGCCGTAAAAGGCTATGGTCACAGTGCTGCTATTATCTGCTATTACTACAACAAAGTCTAGTGGTGATAGATTTGGTCATTCGTCTGGATTTGTTGATCCAAACTCTAGATTTTGTTTTCAACATTTGCTTTTAGCGCTTTAACCATAAAAAAATAATGATAATCACAGTTTTTAACAACAATAATTCAGGACGCCATGCTTTCACTGCTTGCAGCAAACTTACGCGTGAAACGATGTTTTGATTTGTAATACTTTTACCGTGGCTGCCCTTTCAATTACCTGACTTCCATAGCTTATCCATAGCTTTAAAAATTGGCCTAGCCTTTCCCAGTCTGGCGTCAATATCCCAGTCAATACCCTTCGTGATACTAAAGTTCGTTTATGTCTGGCAATATAATCCACAGAACTGCAGCGCAATAAAATGCCGCGAGAACAAACTCGGAAATTACGCCATCAATTACAGTGCGCTCTTTCTTCAGATTCTGCATGCTACGATAAAACTATAGCTAGTTCTCTGTTTTAATGAACTTCGGCTCACAAAAGCCAGTGACATTCAAGATACAGCTGCAATTATTTATTTAAAAACTGTTGCTATTAACTTAATAGTAAATACCTGACATAGAGAAATAAATGAACAAGGGTCCATGTTAAAACACTGTAACGCATGCTAATAATTACCAGTGGCGTACTCACGTTTTTAAATAAGACTTAAAACTAATGAGTTTCTTTTTGTGTTATTTTTTTGTTTGAGTGAGAAATCTTCTGTTCTATGCGTTTTTGGATCAAAGTGATACCATAATGGTCATCTCAGTCTCACGTCAGGCGACTTTCTACGCACCGTGTAGAATGCACGATTTTTTATGTTCACAGAGCCTGAGAGTTATATTTTGGGTGTGAAAAATACAGCGAAACAAATCGCTCAAACCGTTTTTTTCGCGAACACAACACACCAGCAGGTTTAGTTTAAAAATATGCTCAGTGGTGTTATCTCGCCACTCCATTTAGTTCTCCTGTCATAAGGTACGATTATGACAATTTCTACTGTCATCCGCTTTTAAGTTCTATTATCTTTGCTTTATACTTGAGTCAAGACAGCCATAAGCCGATTACAACTTAAATCTAGCTTCCTAAGTGTCGCGCGAAATGTATTACGATTTTACGAAACGCGTTGTCCACTGAGAGGAATGCATATACACAATAAGCAGCTTATGCAATACGATTGACGTCCATAATACAAGTGATGTGTCAGTTAATGCTCTGAGCGATGAATATTAGATAGGTACGTAATTAAACAGCAGATAAAGAGCAGGTAGGCGCTAAGCCCCTGTCGCAGTATTTAGGCGCTAGACACCATCGTGATACGGATACGACAAATGTGAAGCGTAATAATAAGCAGTGTAATTTTGCACTGGTCAAAAAATGGCGATACTATGCGGACAAAACAGAGAGGTATTCGTGGGTCGGGGTGAAAGTAATGACAACTTACAGCCAAGTTTACGTTCAACGTCGCCCATAAGTTGACCGCTCGGAACACGATCAGTAACTGCGGAAGCATACACTCGCGTTGACATATGCTGCTGAACCACCTAGCTATCACAACCGATGTAGTGTGACCGACCGCCAGATAAAAACTGGCATAGAGCACGTTACTGCCCCAAAAGTCCTAGAAAATAATCGTCGTCGTCAGTGCACCATCAAAATGTCATGATCGCCTGACTGAAGTCAATCGCCAGCGGGCGCCATGTGATCTAAGCTTAGGCAGCATAGCGACTCGTAAAAGGGCGTCTGTGGCAGAATGCACATTAGCTCGTCGACACAGTCATCATGATGCACGATGTTATTGCGGCTCTGTGTGCAATTTAGCGACGGCATCAGCTGAAACGTAAAGTTCACGAGCCTAACAAGAATTGTTATATTTCCAATATTTTACTCAAAGACTAAACTTTCATAAAAGTTATTCAATTAATAGATCAACGAAGAACTCAGTCATTATAGCTTGGGTGCCTGACAAAACGAACAATGAATCTCGTTTATCGCTCAGAAATCCACAAAGTGTACTACAGTACTAAAATGTTGGATAATTGTCGTATGATAAAACGCCTAATTGTGTTTGCATTCTTTTTATTGCCACATTATAAGATACAGCAAAGAAGTTTTAATAATTATTTTACATTTCTCATATATGTAACGCAGTGATGCACAAGTCACCTAAAAGTCCAAAGTGCGTTTCTATTTCTTCCTTGGCTATTTTCTTTATTGCAGTATTTTTTGTAGTCTGCGATTTTCATATTCCGGAGGCAAATGTGTAATTGATACAATTCTATCAACTTTTTACACGTTCTCGATCCTCCCAGAAAGCAGCTTTAGTAGTATGTACAAAGTACGGGTACTAAGAATAAGAGAACAGCATAATTTGTGGACGACATAGAAAGTGTAGGCCTACAAACAAATAAAATTTCCCTCGAAAACACACTGTTTAACATCATAAGTATGTAAATCGAAATAAAATTCTCCGCTGAGCGGTGACCGGGCATCCGGGTCTAGCGACACACAAGCCGACTGCCCGGCTGTCGGCCACAAAAAGCATTGCAATGCAATGATTTTTACTGTCTCGTCGGGTGTCAGCGACACACGAGCAAGATGCCCAGTCAAAGCGGCTCGTGTGCGATCGCTGAACCCGGGTGCCCGGCCGGGTGCCCGGCCCGGATGCCCGGCTCGTGTGTCGCTGGCCTAAGCGACTCGTCGAAGCTGATTCGTTTAACTTGAATAAACGTATCGAGTCCAACCAAACTCCGCAGCTCATCACGTCAGGGAGATGAGTCAGAAGCTTTGTTGCATTTTTTCGCTGCACATTGTTTGCGCTGAATTAAATTTTCCGCGTCGTCGAGCGCGACTGACTGCGTGCGTGCGGCGCCAATCTGTGGACAAGAGGCCACGCAGCGTATACGCAAACGATGTCGTGCGTTGCACATTCGTCATCTGCGCTGATCGAACCGACCGCATGCTGGGTGTCAATATTCATAACGAACAGCACAATGGTTGCGGCGAGCAGGATTAGACACAGAGTGACACGCCAGACCTTGAGCTCGAATGCTCGATTTGTCATCCGGCGTTATTGCAGCGGCGGCAGTAGTCTGCAAAAATCCGCGAGCTTTCAGGCAATTCGTCTGTTTGCCGAGTTAAGTCTCCACAGCGGTTATGATTAACTGCGACGTAGTGTTTTATTGCCAGCAAATGTTTTATGATCTCATTCATCCGACATTTCGTAATAAGCTATTGAGTTGCAGCAATTTTGACATTTACATCGTGTTGCAGAAAAAATTGCTCATTTTATCTTGTTTTTTTTATTTAGCCAAATCATAACACAAGTAACTACAACATAATTAGTGTACATGTGAATATTCATTACGTGAATTAAGACCTACTTTTTTCCATTTTTTCAGAAAAGGCAAAATTGAACGAAATTTTCCTTGCAGAAAGCTATAAACATAACATCAGAAATTGCCACTGTGGTCAATATATTTGAAGGTGCAAGCGGCCAGCCGTAACACAAACTGGCCCGGCATTTTGGCCTACCATGTACATGCATTTACAGTTAAATGTTTACTTATGTTGCGGCACAAAACTTATCAAAATTCACTGTAGGATTGGCTATTTTACGAGCAAAGAAAAGCGGACCCTTTTCCGAGACACAGTCTAGCGCATATTGGCTAGGAAATAATAGCTGTAAGAAGCCCGTTGCTCCAGACGCTCTATTCAGCGAGGAACCATACGCGATGATTGAATTAACTCCCCCTGTAGCAATATAAAGGCAATAATAGATACAAACGGTGTTTCTGTTCTTTAGTTAGAATTCTGATTTCCATTGCTACACGAAAGGAAACGGAAACATTTTGCTTCCGTCAACCGGTCACGATATCACCGGTGGAGAAATAAATGAGGTATTATAAACATGTTTTATGTTTATGTCTTTGCATTGCTTGTTGTGCTTGAGGCAAATAGAAATGCATATTTTTTTCGCATTGAGCTTTTTTCACGTTGAGTCGACAACGTGCATATTTATTGCGTACTTAAATTTGATTGTGCTAAATCAATAAAAAGGTGTCGGAAAATCACTAAAATTGCGATGGGAATTTTACACAGTAGTGCAGTTACGCAAGGACATTAAGTGGTTGTGTTGACTTAACGCGGTGACTATTTGTACGGCAGTTATAGAATCGATTATTCGACAGAAGGCGGCACTAGCGTCGGCCATTGGCGTTAGCGTTATGTGTAATAAAGCAAAATTAAAGTTAATATTAGGGTTATGATTTAGGGTTAGGATTAGTGTTAGGGTTAGGGTTAGCTATTTTAGAGAATTATGCGACGACAGATGGACATCCAAATTAAGGCTGTAACATTAGTCATAAATTGCAGTGCAATAGAAGCAAGCATTAGACTTGCGGACTGCACGCAACCCGTGATACCCTACTAGGATTGAGGTCGTCCGTTGGCCGGCTGTCGTGAGGGTGTGTCTCTAAGGCGGTATGACGATCACATTACCTACCTACATACTTGCGAGTGAAAAGGCCAAGCGAACGGAAATGTAGCGGCATATGCCGCGCTCATTGCAAATGGCTCGTGACGTTTTTTCGCTTTCGTGCCACGCAAGCTACAACCTTTACTCGTTCGGGGACGAATCGACAGTTAATCGACCGAACGCAATATTAAAATGGGCTTCGATGGTTGCTGTCGGGGTCAGTATCGGTTATCGTGTCACATCAATAACAGTCGAAGTTCAATTCCTTCGTGAGACGCCTCGACGAGCACCAACAATAGGCATACTCGGTGTGTTTATGCGTCTGCGTCTGATGTGCATGGTTATCACAGAAACAGCAGACATCAGATTATATACACGAGGACGACACTGCGAGGCAAATAGTTTATTTGTACAGCGTGGGTAAAGGTGGCAGCGTTGTCTTACGTTTGATTGGTAACTGAAGCATGTCTTAAACGAACAGGCGCGGGTCATGTTCCCAATCTGTATGTCGTAATTTCGCCGGCGACTCGCTCATGACAGAGTAATTTAGTAACGTATACTGTTCCTTGTCATGTCGTGACATCATCATCATCATCATCAGCAGCAGCAGCAGCAGCTCAGACGTTTAGACATCAACTAAGGCTCCTCACTACAGTCAGAAGCGCTCATACGGAGGCAGGCGTTAAGAACACGGCGTACATATTAGCGACTGTTAACGTTGGTCTTCCTTCATCAGTCTTCATTACCTTTTTGCAGCTTGAAGACCGAGAGAAATGTTGCAAGATAAAAACAAGCTTTCCTTCAAGATTTGCTGCAGCGGAAACTCATGTTGGCCGGTGAGTGTCAAGTTAGGTTCTGAACAGCCAAAGAGCATATTATGACCGGGAGGCGTGATATTCAATAATCCCAGTTTGCCCCCCCCCTCTTTCCGCCTCCCAATAATTTTGGCGCGGCGCCCCTATGGTTGAGTAAACCTTTCAGCAGACGGATCGTAAAAGAAGTTATTAGTTTCAGCAATCCCAAGGCCATTAAACCTGTACTGCGACAATCCCAGTGTATTGCAAGCAGAAGCTATATAGCGACTGTCTGACTGATCCAGTTACATAACGTTTTATTGCACGATACTTTTCGTTTACGTTGTTTTTCAAACTTAAATATGTGTTCAGAAAAAAATGACGTCTTTTGCCGTTACGTAATAACTGTAACAATGTTTGATTGATGGTCTGTCTACTGACAAACATTGGAGCTAACTTAGAATCTGTCACCGGCGTTATGAGTTAAAAAGTCAAAATTAATATTTTAAAATATTAAGGAGTTTTTCTTTGAATTTTTATATTGCATGCGTAGACAAAACTATCTGAAATTTGTTCACACGGTACATTTGTCTGCATAATTGCATTTCAAATTGCACGCAGATAAAGTCAACATAGGCCAAAATGTTGTATATTGATTAAATATATAAAATTTAACAAAACAAATTTTATTTCTCACTAAATAACAAATTCTTCTTTGTTGCTGTACAATTTTTCGACCAAAAAATTGCCGAAAAAACTAAAATTTAGGTGAAGAAGCAGTATCCCCAGCCTCTCTCCCTTTTACAACGTTATCTGGCCTGAATGCGTTTTTGTGAGCAAAATCAAATAAAATGTTGCACAGAAATTGCGCTGAAATTTTTTGAAGAGTAGATCTACATACAAGAAGTAACAGATTAGATTATGTACGGCGTAAGCTTAATTATCTTCCTAGGGAGATGCAAAGCATAACCTTCCTAAGGAGGTAATTTGGCTAACACCGCATACACTTTGTTACTGTAAGATGTAATTGCTGTCAGATGCTAAATTATATGACAGGTGATAAATAGATAGATGGACCGTATACTCGTATATTTACTTAACTTCGCTTTAAGATCTCGCATACTTTTAGGCGTTTTAGAACCATTTCTTCGTTTTTGCTTTTCTTTGCTTTAAATGTTTAAATCAAGGTTAAGGTGAAGGTCGACTGCTTAAATATGTTTTGTTTTGTGGTTTACTGGCAGCAGAAAAACTCAAAAGTTATGTATCATAATTTTGCTTAACTTAATCCTCATAATCAATTTGATCAAATGTTTTTGTGCGAAAAACATTCGGACAGATCTATGATGGAAATTCGATGATTCACTTTCTTTAAGAAGAAAAAGTTGCCCTACATATGTGCCGTGGAATTGCGCACTGGGCCCATGAAGTGGCCTCAGCGCTCGGTGGCCGCTTATGCGGTCACCCTCCCCGCAGGTAAAGGTGTGTCGTTAAATTGAAGATTGTTACCACTAGCCAGAAAATCCACTAACGAAAATAAAAAATGTGGCATAATCAATTCACATGAAATTTCTACCAGTTGTAGCTGAATAAATACCATTTCACAAAATATGGCAGTTGATTAAATATTCTTTGCTAGTCGTGACGTAACGCTGACGTCATAATCTGTTACGGGTACAAGCTTTAGTTTCAACTGGTGCTCTCAGTTGCTACCCTACTTCGATGGTGAACTTAATCTGGTTCGCTGACGAAAGTGTTCACTATGTCAGCACTAAGCAACAGGTGGACATGAAATCAGGCGTCTCACGATCCAAAAACTCAACCTTCTCGCAAGCTCAGTGTGCTAGTGCACTGTCTTGCTCGAACATGTGAAAGTCCAACTATCTCCACAGACACATAAATGCGATTGCTTTGCACGTTTTTGTGGCTGCAACTGTAGAACTTCAAGTATTTGTCATCAATGAACAAGGTTTTTCACCATCGGAGCAGGGTAGCAACTGACAGCACCAGTTGAAACTTGCAAGCTTGTACACGTGACACATTATGACGTCAGCATTACGTCACGACTGACAAAGAATATTTAATCAATTGCCGTATTTTGCTAAAATATGTTGAATTAGTATTTCTTCAGCTATAACTGGTAAAAATTTCATGAAAAATGGTCATCATTTGAGTGAATTATGAAAGGAAGAAAAAGGGGTTGTTTTTATGAAACACCGTGTAGATACGTACCCTGCGCGAAGCTGTTGAGCTTGCAGAAGAATGCGCCAAGCACCCAGCCCTCGGTGAGGTTATCGACCAGATGGACCCAAGTGCATGAGGACGTCACCATGATGTCCGAGATAGCGAGGTTGACGATGAAGTAGTTGGTCGGAGTGTGCATTCGCTTGTTGCGCGCCACCACAAACAGCACAGCTACATTGCCGATCAGCGACAGCAGGATCACGATGCCGTACATCGTCGTCTGCAATAACACCAGTTATACGTATTAACAACGTATACGATTATTTTGCCAGCTTAACAGACGGACGCCCCAGTCAATCACTACTTATTTGACCAATTCCCTAGCCGAGCTAAGGCTCCTGCAATCAAACTAGAGCTGTCGAAGCGTTAATTTTTAACGCATGAGTTAACGCATTAATAACGCATCACTATCGTATGTGAACTGCAGATATCATAGGTGAACACCATCGAGATTGTGAATGGAGTGAAACCAACGAAGTCGTGCCTGTGTCGCAGGATCGTGACGGCAACACAACAATTTTAGCTGACCGTACTTAAGTAAAAGTCGAGTTGTTGTCATGGTTGTCGTCCGTCTGTCTGTCCGTCACGGAAGTACTGTGGCTAAACGGTGCAAGATAAAGCCCACGGTAGGTTGATATTGGTCACTGATAGGAAGTCGCATATTGGCTTAATAACATAAAAAAATTATCGACCTTGGATAGTCTTAAAGGTCGCTGACAACCAGTACGGTCGGCTATCCTAGCGACAGCTGGGTTTCTTGTCATAGTTACTTGAATATTATTCGGTCGTCAAATAAATGTAGTTTAATGGAATACTGGAACTCTTGTTTCACAGAATTAAGCAAATTTACGTGTGCGTTAATTTTTTTAACGCGCGCTAATTTTTAACGCGTTAATAAGTGACGCACCTCTCGTTTTTTCTTAAAGCGATAGGCTCATTCCAGAAGCTAAAATGATCTGAGGCTAAAACTTAGCATGTAGGTAGATTACGGCGATAAGTTGATGCCAAGCCTAGCTCCTACTACGTTTTTAAATTGTTTCGAAAAATTAATTTGAAAAATCGCAAAATTCGTTCGATACGACAATATGGATCTTCACGTTACGTTTGCTGTCAGGTTAATTAAACATTAAAACAGTTACGACATATAGGCTTACTTACGCCTATATTCGGTGTACGGACACCAAATTTTAGTTATTACCGTAAAAGCTCTAAGTGTAAATAGTATTTTTTCGGTGCCTAAATAATTACTCATGCTATTCGTAACAGTAACACACGATAGATTTTAGTGTACCTTAACTGCTATTTCCCAGGTTGGTGCCTTTGTGATGTTCCTCGGATACGGCAAGGCGCTGGTGTTGAGTTCTGGCGGTCCGAACATGTCGAAGTCGACAGAAATGCTTAGCTGAAGTGCAGGCGGCTTGGCTACTGCCGCGCTAGTCAAGTTCGACGTCGCGCCGTCTTCGTTACGCAGGAAGTCAAGCAGCTCAACTCCTCGAAACGGATCTTCAGTCGACATATTGAAGTGCTGTTCGCTGTGGGAGGCGTAAACACAAAGACAATTGGCAGTTTCTTGTCCGTCTTTTGCCTTTACAGAAAAAAACACACTATTATCGCATTACTTGGAGTAATTTTTTATCAGCAGGTATGGTTTATTTGACTAACATACATGGACTGCATCATTGTCACCATTTCTGCTGACTTTGCTTTGGTTTATGAAAGACAACAACTACCAGTAGTTGAATTCTGCAGTTTTTAAAGTCTTTTCGGTGGCTACAAAAATTGTTCGAAATTGATCGAAGTTAAGTATTAATCAGTAGCAGCTATACTTAAAACTTTTAAAGTGCTCGACACGACTTGTCAGCTGTTTAGCCTGTGATGCAGACTACACAATCAGCAAGATTTATAGCATCGATCTCTACACAAAAACTGAAGTCAAATATTCGGTTTATTTTTTAGGATGGTTCATATTTTTTCCGGTTATAATTAATTATCAACGGCTTTCTAATTTGACACTAACGTTGTCCAGGACTCAGTAATTGTTGTACTGGCTTCGAGAATTACAGAGCCAAATTTGCGTTAATTTAATGCAACAGACATTATCTGAAACGTTTTAGCACTACGCTTCCGAGAAAATTGAGTCGAACATACCGGCAGTTTCTGGCGTGGATCTCTGGCAGTAAATTAACAGCAGATCGATGCGATGCGTTGTCGTCCGTCCCACGAAGCAGACGCAGTGAACGTGCACACACGCAGCCGATGTCGGCTATCGCCAGCGCAGCGTGTCAATTGCACAATGCCGCGCCGCTCGCTGTCAGCTGCGTGGGCCTGACGCAACGAAAACAGCAGCAGAAGCAGCGTGGCTTTTGGCGCATAGTTTCCATCCTACGCGACGCAAACATTGGCTAGACACGATTTCTATCATAGCATTTTGGCCGTTGCGTCGCTAACTTGAGCTGCGTCCGTTACGTTTGTTGCGTACATGCTTGTGCACTTTTGTTGGGTTGTTTGCGTCAGTGGCGTAAAAAGTAGGCAAAGGGTCTTGCGTTGCGCTGCCTTGCGAACGTTGTGTTAGACTTAGATGGAAATCAGGCTTTAGACGCTTCTCGGATGATCGGATATTCACCTACTAATCCGCGACAGCGCTTGTATACGAACGCTTAGAAAACGAGAAAATATCTCCACTTTCGATCCGGACAATCAATTGATGTTAGTTCTGTGAAACGGGGATTTAACAGCAGTGAGTGACTGATTGCACAGTTATCCAAATGAGGTCGCTAGCGGCCGATTCTGTTAAGCACTAGTTGCAAGATCGATAGGATTACGACATGATGCTCGCATGTACGAGTCTGTCTGTTGTGATTCTGAGAATCTTTCGAGAAGCGTGCAACAAACAGATAATTCCTGCGCACTCGTCCAAGCTTCTATCGCAGGCGCACTTCAGCACGTCTGCAAACGATCGCTGCAGTCGTTATTTTATCTTTCTTTGATAATTACTGTACGACAGTATTGACAATTGCTACAATTGCTTCGTCTGTGGTCTGTTTTGTCGTCGAGCAAGTTTATATCATCTGCCTAAGACAACCATTGCTGAGACTAGCTCTGTGTATTACACTAGGCCTAAATATCGGCAATTAATTAATATATACAACATTATTTACAAGCGCAGGACAGCAACTTCAAGCTCGAACTGCACGGTCATATATAGGTAACATTGATGGATTGTGAATTCACAAGTAGGATTTCTTACAATGTTTACACGATTAATTAAATCAGCATTTTTGCTTTTTGAAGCCTTGACATTGGCGACTTAGCTCTAAGGAAGTATCCTCAAATTTTTCGCTAAAATAGGGGTGAGGGACTTATAAAATCAAAAACGTGCAATACGTCTGAAAATGCGCACTTTTTACTTGGAGAAAACACATGAAGCTAACAATGAAATCGACATGTGACTAAATGATAAAGAAAAACAACAGATAAGGTTATACAGCGTTTTTAGTTGCTGTTAAAATCAACGACCTCTGATGACCTTGAAGTTGAACGACTATACGTACTCTGGTGCACAAAACCCGTATCTTTTGGAACCATCAAAAAATGAAGACGGACCACAGCAGCAGAAGAAATAGTCTATGAATGCTTCTGTACGTAGGCCTATTCTCGCATCGAAATAATTGCTTTTCTTGCAACAGCACGGTTTTCTTGCTTTTTTTATACTAATCAGAGATACGTTTTTGCATTGCGCATACTGCATTCAATTTGGTTTTCCAGTTGTCTGGAATAAGTGGCTAACGGTGACAAGCGCACATAATAAGATTTCTCACAAATTTAATCATCGTTTGACTCGACAGCTGCTACAGTATAATAAGGCCCCTAGTAGCCCCTGACCAGTCGACGCTCTGCCATTTGTAGATCATTAGTTGAAAATGCGCAGTTTCTACTTGCAGAAAGAAAACCCTGTGTGACGATGACGATGCAATCGACAGTTAACTGAATGATGAATAAGAACAACAGTCACAGTTATACACGTTGGTTATCAGAATTGGTCATCGTTATTAAACATTAATGCACATACATAAGCAAAGATTATATGGAGTTGTGTGCGAATTGTATCGCTAATTTTGCCCCCCCCCCGCTCTGTGTGCAGGCCCAAAACAACAAACCGGTGATTATAGCCCTATTTTTGTAAATACTTATCACGTTAGAAAGTTTATTCTATGTCATTATGATTACGTCGTATGTGCTTGATTGTTAGCTTGATGTAGAGTAGGCAGTACCCAGACCCTGTGGTAGGCATTGTCTGTGCAAAAGCCAGCGCTTTAATGTTCTTGGTGCTAATGGCCTGCGTGCCGTGTGTTCAAATGTTAACGTGCGTTGTAGGCCTAACGGCTCGTCTACAATGAAGCATATTGTTATTACTGCAGTGTATTCTGGTGCAGCACGCAAGAGCACCAGTGCGAAGCAGTGGAAGATATTCCCATTGCGGGTATCGTTTTATGGCCCCCGAATCGACTGCCGAGTATGAAATAGAGGAACGTCGATGACACTGCATCTCATTAAAACTAAATCATGTTTGTCACTGGTATGCTCCATAGGCGCTTGAGTATATTAGGTTAGGACACAGCTAACCGAATATACTCAAGCACCTATGGAGCACTGGGATTCTGTAATCCACAGCAGTAAAAAAAATTTGAAAATGATTATATATTTGGCGACAGCATGTACAATGGTTTGGTGTCTTGTTTTATGACTCGCTGTGTAGTGATTTCACTATTTGCTGATACCTCATGCTGTACAAAAATGGTCATCATTCATTGGCAAACAGTGTTCTGCTCGAATTATCTTGCCACAAAAATGACGTCGGACGTTTATCGGATTTCACCTAAAGGGCCTATAAACCGGAATCATTAAGATAGCTCCGTGGATTAGATTAAGGATTAACGCAGCGCGTTCACTGTTATGCTGAGCACTGTGCTATGCTCCGCCCTCAACAGTATAGTCTCCGCCTTTCACTCACGGCGACCACGAACATACCCCCATCCCCCGCCCACGGACATAAATCGCAACTCTACAGTCATGAAAGAAGAACAGGAATCGTCACACTACGTTTGTCACTGCTACAGATCTAACGTCATTGTTATAATGCTAAGCAGCGTACACTGCCTTGTACAGTACCGTACGTATTCATTATTGTTCCCAGTTTTATTGTTAATTTAATATGAGCCAAGTAAGACTATTTCACACCAGCACATTTTCCAGCAATAAAATAATCTCCAACATAGGCTACCAGTACAGTCAAACTAAAACTATCTCACGCCGTTTTACGTAAAATGGCATAATTCAATATCAACATTACAAATATTTAAATATTACGGTAGCTAAATGTTTTTTGTACATCCAGATTCTTAATCAGCCATGCTGAGCAAACGGTTTTAATCTTTTGACGCTTAAATTTTAGCTGCTTGTTCAGCCGGTAAGCGAAATCGTAAGCGGATTAACTTTAATTTTTTATGAGCATGTCCAAGACAGGCGATAGTTGTTGCACGGGATATAGGCGGCATATTACAGCAGAGTCACGAAAATTCATTGTTTCGACTATCAAAAATCAAATGCCAGTCAACTTTAAACAAAAATTTAGTTTATTAGGCCTAAATTTAGTTATCAAGCACAAAATAAGACAGACAACGAAACATTTTCTCGCTGTCTTAAATCTGTATCTACTGCACAGAAGCTTGCGTCGATGAGTTTAATTTACCCGCGTAATTCGATCGAAGCATTGCAACGAATGCAAACTAGTGTATGTAATTTTGGCCGTGAGTTGCCGGTGATCAACTGTCATCTGAGCGACAGCAAGTTCTGTCCGTCAAACGCGGCAAGAACGAAAAGTCGCTCGGATGCATCACTACACGAGTAATTACTAATTTACAAACAAGTCTCCGCTGATGTGAATCAGCGTTTTGAAACTTTTCTACTGAACCCAGCTCAAAACATTTAATCTAAACAACTATTTTCTTATGTTGCCTGTTGTTAGTGGCTCAAACAAAGTGTGTCAAGTAAAAAAAATTTTGTTTGCTAGTCGTAGTTGGCGATTGAAGTGTCAAGTGAAAGTCGGTTTGTTGCAATGAGCGCGAAAATCGGCGTGCGGCGATCGATATTCAAGTCAATTCGGCCAGAGTCAAGCACCTGTGATCGAACCATTTCTACGCGCAGTAGGCTACAAACATTAATGCATGTTCAGAGCTTGCACAGTAAGCTTACAACTCGTCGTGGAGCTCGTATTAGCTTGTTGCGAGTTTCGAACGTTTCCTCATCAGAAAACGTGTCCGTCATTCGTAAGAATGCATATATACAAGACTCGAACTGCGATCACGAAAATTTGCGCTCGCACAGAAAGCAAAGCAAACAGAACGAGGTGTCAAAGCGTCGAGTGGGGTAGAAAAATAAGGAGGGGATATTTCTCTACACCAGTAGTCTACCACCCAACTAAAGAGTTTCGGAGAGCGCCGTGCGACAGCGAGCGAGATCCGGGACGATCAAAACCCGACCGAAAATAAAGCAGGCACATTTTAAGCCTCACAAATACTTCCGGTAGAAAGGAAATGCAATATTTTCACGAATTACAAGATATGATGCAAATTAAGTTATCGGTTTGTCAATTACAAGAATTAAATTTAGAAAATTCAGGTCCAAGTTCTTTTCGAGCAATCCAACATCGACGTGCACAGTTCGCCTAACGTCGTATACACCAGCGCCATTGGTTTGCCGCCTATATGTCGGATGCCTATTATTGTACTGTACAGAATAACTTCTAGTTATTTTTGCGTGACTGTCAGAAAGAACCAGTTATTAGAGATGTGACTATAATGAATGTCGCGTGAGGCAGTATGATGAAGCCACACACGTCGCTGCTGTCGTTATATGAGATTGTGTCTTTCTTATACGGCGACGGCATGCTCGCATATCATGTATTTCTTATGCGACTGCTCCATCTACGCCACAGCGCATGGCCGTACTATTGTACACTAACACTACGGCCTAAAATGTCGCCCTTTTTATCACCGCGATAACTTCGTTTAACGTAAACCAATTTCTACATTTTTGGTAAACATATAGGCCTACTACGGGTAAATGTCAACAAAATGCTATTCAGCTGGCCTACGTGGCACGGTAAGCCCTTATGTATAACTGCACTGGGCGTATATTATGAAACTTTGATCGATCCTATTTTGCTAACAGCAGTTGTGACATAAACGTCAGAAAGTAAAAACAATGCTTAGGAGAAAACATAAATGCAGTTTTAACAAAGTGGTGCAGTAGCACAAACTATAGGTTCTACATCGTAGCCCAGGCCTACATGTAGGCCTACAATTAGCCTATAGGCTTTTACAAATTTCCGCTTGTCTATGTCTGCCAAGATTACGAAAACTGGTTGCCAGCAAACGAAGTTATTATTAAGTATACGAGTAACATTTTTGAACCACTGTGTAGCTGCTGCAGGACTGGTGATCTGCCAATGTTACAAATTAGCAGAATTTATTAACAGATCGAATCTGACGCGCGCGCGCTAACACACAGACCAGTGAGAGCACAGAGTCGTCTCTGACTTATGTACTCTGTCTCAAAAAACATCCCCGACATTTTCGACTGTAACTTGAAAACCAATTATCAGATTCTGATAATTTTTGGTACGAGTATTCGTGACATAACTTGTGATCAAACGGCTAATCAGTTTTCTACCTAACCAAACATTTGTTTCAGCACTACCTGGGGAAAACACAACCAGCGAAATATTACTTTTTTATCCAATGCGATATGATTGCTTAATTAACATAACGCGTAAAAACACATCTTGTTCACATTTCCGACACTTTGGCCGACATTTCGTCCAGTTATTCATTTTTCAACTGCCTTTAGTAAAACTGCTTGAATTGTTAACCCATTATGTGAGCACAGGCAAGGAGACGCTTTCTCCATTCATTGACAGCAGTATCGATAAAGTTTTGCTCCAGACCAATCCAGGCTGTACCAGTCGCTTCTTGACTCCACAAACATTTCTTAAACTTCGTCTGATAGACACACTGCTGCATGACAGTCAAACATTGTAATAGACTGGCCCACAGATTAGGACACATGGAATTTATCGACGTTTTTCATTCATTTTAACACGTATTATGCGTGGTCTGATTTCCCCAGGTAGTGCAAACGCAGACGTTGGGTGAAGTGGAAACTAAAACACTTATTTAATAGCCAGTTGTGTCGGAAATATTTCTGCCAAAAATAATTAAAATTTGCTAATCATTCTTTAAGTTGCGATTGATAATGTTGGGGATGTTTTTTCAGGTTTTCTGTTTATTTTAACACGTATTTTGCTTGATCTGCTTTTCCTAGGTAGTGTAGAAGCATACATTGGGTGAGGTGGGAAACTAAACGGTCATTTGATGGCAAGTTGTGACACAAATATTCGTACCAAAAATTATCAAAATATGATAATTGGTTTTCATGTTACAGTCCAAAATGTCGGGGATGTTTTTTGAGACACAGTGTAGAATAGTTGACTGAGATTGACTTGAAGAAACGCAGTCAGCGTCACGTCCACTGTACTTCATGTCGTCATTAGGCTAACGCCAGTTCGTAAAATGTTACAAAAATTGACTCTAAACTGTGTTTACGATGGACATTCAATCAAAAACACTTCACAGTATATACCCAACGCGGAGCTGCCTCGAGTCGAGTAAGCTTACACCTCAGACTTCGTTCGATTTATCTGACACTTTTCAAGTGCAGATATCGTGCAAACTATAATTGCTAAGCCTATATCACACAAAATGCATTACGCGGGTAACGATTGTAGCAAAATGAAAAAAATGTCTGATAGATTGCTGCCAAAATCTAACGATCTCGTACTATGTCCTTTGATTTTGAGTTGTTTACGTTTGGAGACATTCTGCTCATAAAAATGATTATAATACACATGCGTGGAAAACTGGTCAGGGACCGTGATCAAATTACTATGCTTTACGTTTACTTTCATAATGATAAACAAACGAAAAATGTACCAGGGACCCATATTTTTTACCACATGGGTTATTTTAGTCGGCTGGTAAACGTAAGTTAATGCAATATCCAGCAACAAAATAATGCAGGTATCATCAAACGATTTTGATGCACCAAAACAGATAAATGGCAGGAAACGCTTGATGACGCAAAACGTAGCAAATTTTCAAACATCTACGTTAGCCGACGAACATTTCCAACCGTAGAGAGAATAAAACGTGTGCAGCCAACAGCGGGGACGACGATCTTGCCAGGATTTCGGAAGATAGGCCCTAAATCCGACAAAATTTTATATATGATTCTTGACCGTGCTGCCGCTGCAAAGTATTGCTATAAGTCTCCATGTTACTTAGTCTTATGGGCTGTCTTTGTGTACTAGTTGACTGCGGATTTGATGTTCGTGTGGAGAAGATATATCAGACGGCGTCATTGAGATAGCGGAGTCATCACGTCACTGCTGCGACAGTTCCGTGAACGCTTGCGCTACAGTGTGCGGCAAAAAGTATCCCCTACCGTTTTTTTGCCATTTTCTTAGCAATTTCTGTCAGTTTTGAAGAAAAATGTTGTACTTTTATTACATCTGTTTACAATTAACGTTACCGAAAAGCATTTTATTATCTGTAACTACTACAAAGTTATTGGATTCTTTTTTCTAACGACGCAGTCATTTCTCATGTTCACAGAATGTTTGCAGAACAGAATAATTTGCGATGCAGAAAAACATCGTCGGTGGTGACTATGAGTACTCGAAGTGTTTAACGCCAGCTTTCACACAGGCATTAAACTTGGTAAAAATTTTACTAGGCCAGTAACAGCTTGTTGATAGGTCCCAGATCACCTAAGTACAGTGCCTGTTTGAGTCCGGCGCCAAATTTCGGTTATGGTGAATCCGTAACCTTACGACTAGCCTCGTATGTAGGCATGATGAACACGTAAGCTAATAAGTGTGCGAAGCATCACGTAAAAGTTCCAGGCGGTTGCTCAGAAAATGGCAAACAACTTTAAGGGATACTTTCTGTGGCACCCTGTATAGAAGGTTGCAGTGATGGCGGCGGCGCAGGGGCGTGACTGCAGGCTGCGTGACTGGCATGACAGCCGACGTCAACACAGGTTATCAGACAGACTCCAGTGTCGCGACATTCTGCTCGGAAGACAGTCCAGTTCCAATTTACCCGACACCCAACTCACTCTATCAGTTTTGGGTTTTTGTGGTGTTGACAACTTGAAAGTGACACCAACATATAGAAGCGTATACAGTACATGTACACAGAAATTTCCGCAGTGTTACGAATATTTTGATAGCCGATAGGCCTAGCCACTAATTACTACCCGCGATGTAAAGACACTAAACATTACAGTGCTACTGAACAGCCGTGGTGGCACGCGTCATATTATGCTCGTCTAAAGCTTTAGATAGCCTAACCAATTATTAGGCGGAATCGCTATAGCGCAAGCGATTCCACTTCTAGTTACACATTTCTCCGTAGCGTGGTCTGATGTCTGTTTATCTGTCGTCTGTCACATTCGTGCACCACAATTGTAACCGTTCGACAGATTTAGACATTTGGGGTCCATTAAATAAGAATAAGGGTCATTGAGTCCAGAAGAAAAAGAAGACAGCTAAGTCTTTTGCGAGGGAGATTCCCTTTTGGCGCTTTGAGCCGGCGAGGGTTAGACCCAATTAACCTAGCACACAACCCAAGTCGGTCGGATGGACAGCTCTAGTTAACAGCCAGCGCCTTTAACCGACTGGGCCAGTATACCAGCAGTCCTGGCCAAAGGGCCTAATGTTACGCATGAGTCACCGTTTCTTCCCTAGCGATGGCCGTAACCACCGCCAGTACTAATTTTACCATCCCACGCAGGGTAGAAGGCCGAGTCAACCAGTTGTCTGGGCTTCGTACCGTGGACAGTCACCCATCCAAGTACTACCGGGCCCGCCGTAGAGTAACTACGTAGATTTGACTCAACGCGTTACCGCTACGCCACCAACCAACCTGACCCAGATGAAGGCGAGATTTGGGGGTCAAACCTTTAGCCAAAGCACATTACTGCTTGGGAACAGAAGCGAGTAGAAATTTAGTGTTTTACCATGTTTGGATGAAGCCACAGACAGACACAGAACTCATGTTTTAGTGTTCACACTAGGCTACTGCTACCGGTAATAAACAGATCCGGTTCCTGTGTTTCGTGATCTTGCGTGACATTAAGTCCGTCTTAGTAAAATATTCAAAAATCAGGATCAAAGTGTATAGAAAAATTGATCAAAAAAATCGACCAAGTCTCGTTTCTGTAAGGACCGCAGTAGCACGTAGCCTACCTATTGCAAAGTAAGTAATCCTTTATTTCCGAATGCTGACTTTTTCTAAGCAGCCGTAACAAAACTGGCAACAGAGGTATCGATTAGATGTTCACTGTACGTTGATCCAATTTTATCGGATGCCATAGAAGGTACGTAGGCCTACTGCCTGCCTAGCGACTTCGCACTCAGTATCTAATCTGCGTCAGTTCTAGCCTAGGTTCAACGTCCACAGCGGTGTTGGTCGTTCTTGTGACACGGCGTTCCACTGTTGCAGTCGCAGTAGCATGATACTGAAACTCGTTGCCAAGCGACGTCATCATCGATCACTGCAGTCTATCTCATAATTTTGATGCAGAGAAAAAAATAAAAGGGAGAGTGGAAAGAAAAAGAAAGGAAAGTGGAGTAGGGAATATGGAGTATTTGGGAATCACCTAGAGAAAAAAATTGACTGAGTACGTCTTACTAGCAGGCTAGACACTCAAGTTTTACTAGCACTATGTGTCTCATTTATCACAAATAATCATGATGAAACCTACAGGCTTGCTGTCAACAATAAATCTTCCTAGGCAACATATGACATTACAGCGATCAAACGAACTATTCCAAATGGAACAAAGGTAAATCAATTTGGCAATTGATATAGTCTCTGTCTGTGATAATGAGTTCACATGCACTTTCTATAGTAACCACTCTGCTATCTATGATGGCTTGGCTGCAATGTGAAATGCAAATTTTGATTCGGGTTTCAGTCCCCAAATCTTCCTTTGACACAGAGACTGGGGTCACTGTGAGTACCTGCTGCAAAGTATCTGTTCGTGATATCAGCAAGACTAATGTACGGCGACCAACAACAAGGCAAAGATGTTTAAAAGCCTGAGAAACTGACACCAAAAGTGCAGTTTTAAAAGCTGCTCCGAGACAAATTCTGCAAAGAAAAACCTCCAATCAACCGAGTAAAAACCACTATGCACTGCACACTGGTGTCAGTGTATTACAAATAGTTAACAAGCATTCAGCTGCCACTTCAATGCCATTACACTGTCAGCCAACATATGAGCACACAAACACACACACACACACACAAGTACATGTACAATAATTGTACACTACTTATGAGAGAAACAACATGCAAATATAATGCTGGCTTAGAACACTGTTTGCATTCACAAATGCAACCAATAACTGCAGTACTATATCTGTATTTTTACCAGTAACTAATACAGCTTTCTGAGACTTTGGCACTTTATAAATCATTTACTTACTTACTTACTTACCCATAAAAAAAGATGGAAAATTACGACAACTATGTTCGAAAATTTACTGATTATGCAGGATACAAACTCTGTACACTGCACCCAATGCGGTAAAACAAACCAAAAAAACTGTGGTGTTAGATTTCAACTTCTGACTTTTGTTCACCCATCCAATTTTGCCAAAGTTCCAGATTGGGCCTAGGACCCCTTGAGTAGCCATGGTAATTGTTACAGCAAGACCTACCATAGGCTGAATTACATTCTCTTGCTCAACAAACACCATGTAGCATTGAAAGTTAAAATTAATTATCTGTGATGTAGTGATGACTCAATATATCGAAAATATCGATATATCGTTTTTGATATCGATATATCATATCGTATCGTATCGATAAAAAAATATCAAATTTTTCGATATATCGTGACATTAAAAATATCGCAATATTTTTGGTAACATCGCGATATTTTCTACAGATTTTCTTCACTACCTACGTACATGCGTGACTGAAAAAAGATTACAAATGGGGCAAGTTAATAGTGTCATAATTTAACTACAGTCGTAGGCTAATTAATTTCACCTAGAGACATAGGCCTATTTTTATCATCTAAATAGAGCACACTGCCCAATGATCACTTCTTGTTTTTATGCATGTATAAGATTTATATACTTATTATTTTAAAATATCGATATTGCGATATTTTGTAAAATATCGTTTCGAAACTGAAATCCTGATATCGAGTCATCACTACTGTGATGTGAACAGAATTCTGTGCCAAAGCAAGCTCAGATATTAACATTACTACAAAAAATAATCGACCTAAACACTGCTTGTGCTGACTTTGCAGGTTTAACTAATTACTGCAATGATAATAATTATATCAACTTTATCATACTGTAAAAGTTGATCTAAAATTGACATACATAACAACCAGTGCTCACAATCAAATGCAAACATAATTGTGACTTTAACCATGATGAAGGCCATAATGTTGCTTTAAGTCACCATTGCCTCTCTATTTAAATGCAAAACTGCACAATTAATGACCTCACTGAATTATCTGTTACAGCACAATTAACTTTTCAACATGATAACGCAGTCCTTATGATCAATCAAACAAATACGCTGCAACGGTATCTAAACTAAAAGAACTCAGCAACACAAAAAATATGCTAAATATTATGCAATATTACACAGAACTGTACACAGAAACAGTATGGCAGCAAGCCACAGTTTCCACTGTTCATGCTAATGGCGGATGAATTGCCGAGCAGAACTGACTGATCCTTGTGCACTGGTCAAAGTATGCTTCATGCATCCAGCACATTAGCTGCTTCTAATCATCATGCAACACCAGACAGAACAATTTTAAGCTTAAACCGAAGACGTTTGATACATTTAATGCAATCTGAACAATCAGCATGACTAGATCAGAAATATAGGCATCCTCGTACCAGTAATAATCTCTAGACTAGTGAACTGTTATCTTCAAATGCTCTAATTTGGTTTTTCAGCCAGCCTATTTTTCAAGTTATTCAAAGTTAGGCTGAATCACAGGGAACAACCGATTGGAATTGCCGGCACAAGTTTCAAAAGCCATCAAAACACTGACAGAACACAGTCTGTAAATGCAGATGCTAAACATTATACACGAACATACACAGACAGACAAAACTATAGACAATTTACAAAAAGAAACCGAGTTAATGTCGACCATAACCAATAACATGAAATTCTGCATCAGCACAAATAATGAGATAATATCAACGCTGACACTATAAGCCTAAACATCATTCAAGTTAACAGCAATGTGCATTGTTACGTACAATTATATATAAGAGAAGAGATCAGCTCACAGTGCAGTCAGTTCAGTGATGGGTCACTGCTGTCTGGACTGCATCAAACTCTGCTGATATCTGCAACACACAAAGGCAACTACACGCAACCTCGAGCATGATGCTCAGGTGTACTCAACCTCGTACTCTCAGCAGAATGGGAAATAAGTAGCAGCTTATGAGGCTTCCGTGTAAATACCTAGTGTGGCTACTGTACTGATGGGGTGTTACGTCTGTTAGCTGCTCTGCAGGTAGAATTGTTCACATTTAAACACTTACACAAAATACGCATCAAGTACAATCTGCACGTTTTTGACATCTTGTGACCTTGACCATTGGGCTGAAAACTGGCACGCCGCTTCCTCGCTCATGCGCTGGAAAACATTCACACCATTTTCTTTGTTTTTCTATGCCTGGTTTTGTTTCCAAGTTAGGAGTTCTTCTAGAACCGATGGAGAGACTGACAAATGGGCAAAATCTGTGATGTGGCCTAGTACGATGCCTTCAAAAAAGCACTCACACACATTTAGTGGTCATCTTTCTGGCTATCATAAAAAGTCCATGGACACCAAAATTATCTTACCCGTTTGCTAAAAGAGCACAATTTTGACGGTAATATCGGCACCCAACATTTTGTCAACATGGAAAAATTGGCATCTGAAATCGATGATCCATGAAAAAATGCAGAAAACACACTGTCATGATGGCTAGGCATGAATCCCCGGTGACGTCATCCTAGCCCATGGACATCATGAATATTAATGGCCTAGCCTAAGTTGATAACATCACTGGCTAGGCCATTAATATTCATGATGTCTATGGGCTAGGCCAATGACATCACTGGGGGAACTGATAGATTGGAATTTTTCGTATAACGTGATTTAATGCCACATGTCATTTAAAATTGCACATGAATTTCCTATATTTATGAAGCTCAAATCAACATATTATATATGCGAGGTAAAATGTCTAATTTAAATCTACATAAATTGCGCGAGTGAGTTTGATCGTGGCCATGGATCTTTAAACTCTGCGCTCTAAAGTACAATTAACATGTAAGCAAACAAGATGCGTTAACATACACCGCAGTATTTAACCTAGCCAAACCAGCCATGCCATCACTCCATGGAAACTCAGGCAAAACTGGAAAGCAATCATAGCTCGCAGGTACCTCCGCCAAGTGCTTGTCAGATTATAATGTAGATTTCACCTACGCGTTTCAAACTATAGTTGCATTTTCCACAGTGACCTAAAAACCGTGATTGGATACACTGCCGCTTTGCCAGCGGTTCCGTATGCCCCCTTTAACCCAATGGTAACGAAAATTTCAAAGTGCTCCAGAATCCAGGATTCCTGCTGGATTGCCCCCAAAATTGAATCACCTGTAGTTTATGCCACGCCCGACATACCCTCAAAATTTCAGAAAGATTCGTCCATAACTTTTTGAGTTATCTTGCTAACACACAGACAGACAAACAAACAAACAAACAAAAACCGGCAAAAACATAACCTCCTTGGCGGAGGTAATAAAGCACTGGTTTTGGTCACTATTAGAGAGGAAATGACAACAGAGTTATTAAACCTACCTGCTACAGCAATGCATTTAAACTGCACTCTTACACAATGTATTAAATACAAAAAAACTTACCAGTTTACATTACTGTGTAAGGGCGACCAAGTCACACATCCAAAACAGCAGAAATCATTTTACTAGGACACAGAGTGATAAAATGACGAACTGGCTGCCCTTAAAAACCATGTGACGTGACCCCATTTAATGTTTTTCACTCCGCATTATCCCATAAACCAATAGGGGAGAGTTGCCTGAATTGGAACGGTTCCTTAATTGGAACACTTTACTTACACAAAATCTATGAGCTGCTTACTGAAAGTGAGAAATAATTAGTACTCTACGGTGGTTTCGCTTTCGATTTTAGGTAAGTATGGTGTGTGTTATCGATTCGATTTGCAGTTAATGACAACTGTTAGTTTTTGATTGATAGGCATACGACCTTAAATGCAGCACCAGCAGTGACAAGTAATTTGAGCAAAGCTCATGAGACGCGCGAAAGCCTATAGCAGTTTCTGTTCGCAGGTAATCGTAGTCTATCTCCATTCATTTCGTCGCAATTCACTCTTTCGCAGCCAAAAATCGCCAAAAAATCACTTAAAATCAATATTTTTAGGGTTCAAGGTCGTTCAAGGTCATCAATGTTGATAAATCCAAAAAAGCCTGTCACCAGTGCTTGTTATGATAAGCAGCATGTATGTACCTATCTGCCACCATTTTTACGCTACGCGAGAAAATTGCGGTAAAATAACCACTTTTTAGGAGAATAGCTGTCTTT
>Ga0209367_1000762_pt1 | contig 35517 bp, 27 predicted proteins | sample WorMetLIZISLAND2_FD_187412 | JGI IMG/M metagenome (GOLD analysis project Ga0209367, IMG submission 187412) | Marine gutless worms symbiont microbial communities from Max Planck institute for Marine Microbiology, Germany - Olavius geniculatus... ... | reverse complement strand
TGGTGATACCGGCTTAATTTTTTCAATAATTCGGGTCACTTTGGGCCCCCTTTACCGTGATGGGCCCCTGGGCCCCCCGGCATTGCCGGGGCTGCCGATGGCTAGTTACGCCACTGACGTAAAACGACGTTAAGATTGAGCTTCATTAGTTATATTAAACTTGAAACAATAAAACGCGCTATGCTCGTTTTTACTGCGTGGACAAGCAACACGTTGAGTTGAATGTTAAAGTTTGATCGACTAAAGTAACTCGAATAAATCAAGCAGTAGTAAGTGGAGGGGGCACGTGGCTAGAGACGCCAACGAACTGCTGTATGCTTCTGCTTGCTCAGCTCACCGCTCTAGTCGGCTATTGGACGGACATGTCTGCGCAGGTTGACTGATCACGAGCTGCTGAGGCTGCTGCTGCGCCGTCATGCGCAGTCAATCCGCCACATCGCTCAGGTGCACGACCGACCGAACGTCCGTTCTATCTGCAGTTTACTAATTCCGAGCGCTCGTCTGCGTGTCTGCCTGCAGGACGCTATTAGATTAATTATCTCTTTTAAGTAAGTATATTCATTCGTTACCACCAATCGTGTATCGAATTTTTGTTCTACTTCTAACTGTTTTTGAAATTCAATGCGAGCAATATTTTTTGATGTTTGTGATCTAAAATTTTGGAAGGAGAATATCAATTAATAACCGGCATTGACATAAAATTTGTTGTGTACAGCTGAACCTATTAATCTCCATTGTGAAATACAAATCTAGTTTATTTGTAAGGAAAAATGTGGTAATGTTTCTATAAACAGATGGGCCCAACATTCATTCGCCCTGCAATATAATAATTTTTTGAAGTGGCAAATATGGGAAGAAGTTATGAGAATTCTGTCTAATACATTGAAAGAGATAAGAAAATAATAATTTAACTCGATGCTTGTTACTGCAATGTAAATCGGCTTTTTAAAAAGTTTAATTAGCTATTTTTTATTTCGGCCGTTAAGACTATAATGTGACTGCATCCAACTTTAGCCTATTTTTATTGTCTGCTATATTTACGTGAACCTACATTGTGTTGGGACTTGCTTCCAACACGGTTTTATTACGTTAATATTTATACGCAGGCCAGCTGTTTATTCCATCATTTTAGCACCATTTTTGATGTCCACGTCAATTTGCATGTAAATCACGAAAAGCGTTATACATGCATTGATAAGATTGATGAATGCATTAGTGAAATAGAGTTGAAATTGATAATTTGATTGTTCAATCGTCTCGAGAGTTAGCATTACGATTTCGTCTAAGTAGCGACATCACAGAAACTACTGTTTTAGGCCTTAAATAGTTGACACATCTCAGAGCTGTTCAACGTTGATTGCAATAATCATTTATGAGCTAAAATGACGGTAAAGCGTCAAGTTCAATTCTTGCTGAACCGCAGGTGACAAAATACTTGGCAAGCAAGATTCAGTAGTTGAACGACGTTGTGGCCGTTCATGTGCATGTCTGCCGTTCAGACTTCTGTTCGCTTGCGATATCAGTTGAACGCAGAAATGTACATCACTGGCCCATGACGCACTCTCCGATTAATTACACGACAACTGAAGAGGAAATCTGTCAACTGGATCTGCGCCAATGAACTAGTGTCACACGCAGCAGAGAAAAACCTGTACGTAAGTGATACGTGACATAACATAATCTACACCGTGTCTCAAACAACAAGCCACTTTTATTTTTTTAATAGCTTCGTAAAACATTGGCCGATTTTTACGCGCGAAAGCAGCTGCTGCTTTCAGCGCGTCTTAGCTATCGCAATTCTGTCTGTCCGTCTGTCTGTCCGTCTGTTTGTCACACGGTTGGATAAATCAAAAATGGTGCAAGCTAGAAACACCAAATCTTCACCATCGGCTACCCAAAAAAACTTTAGTTTCAGGAACCGTAAAGCTTTTCCATAAATTCGAAAGGGGTCACCCCGAACGAGGGCGCTAAATAAGAAGGAGTGGGCAAAATTTGTGATTTTTGGCCAATAAGTCGCTGTATCTCAGTAACGGTGCGAGATAGGGTCTAGGTTACTATTAATCACTAATAGGAAGTCGTACACTGGCTCTCGATTGGCGCCGAATTCAATGACTTTGAACGCCAAAATAAGGGGTTTTATAAATTTTTTGACGATTTCGGGTTGCGACACAAGTCTATATCATCCACAAGGTGGCGCCACGCTACTATCGTTATGCGATCCAGATAGAAAATTTGGTATTTGTATATTTGTATATGAACACCCCAATTTTCAGTTTAACTACTGAACCGAAACTGCTGTAGGCTTTCGCGCGTCTCATGAGCATTTGCCCACATTTCTTGTAATAATTCTTGGCACGCAACATCGTGAAAAAGACGCAAATGACTATAGTTACGTCTACTTTACCTTAATACTGTCGCTACACTACCCTGTGAAATTTAGAAGTTATAGTTTGACCGTTTACAATAATGAATTTATACTGAGTAGCGCATGCGTGGCCTCAGAAATGGCTAACAAAATAGTGACAAACACGACCGGCAATTATTGTTTCTCAAAAAGTCACGTGTGTCACATCACATTATCTTTATTACAGCATGTTTTTAAAATGCCCGCCCCCAGCACGTGGTGGACGTTGGCGCCACTCACCAACAGCACGTTCGATAACCGCGTGACTCAGAGCGGCCCACTCGCTGTTGATGCGTAATTTCAGATTATAGACGTACGATTTTTAAATCCATAAATCAATGTCAAATAAGTAACAGATTTCAATGATTTATAATCTCAATGATTTTCTGAGCCGATGCATGCACTACGCGGTATGAATTCATTGTTGTGAACGGCCAAACTACGACATCTGCATTTTACAAGGTAATGTAGCAAAATATCAAGGTGAGATGGGCAAAACCGACTCGAGCTATAGGTAATGCGCCGGTGGCGCCAGGTCAACTTAGCCTTTACAATCGTCAGCGCTGGAATTCGATTATTAATGATTATTATTGACTATTATCATTTGCCATTCGTCGAACTGTTCGCTGCGGTTCCACAGTACAAAGTGTTCGAATTTCAAGTGCAATGGCGACTCTTGCAAACACGTCTCAAAGCATGCTTCACGTTCGTTGAAGACACATTGGCGCGTGCTGATGGAATGACGGTTGATCGATAATGATCGATGACGCTATAATATCGCGTTGTGCAGTGCACGATCAATTATTAACGCGCTTTGCCGCTCGCACTACATTCGCAGACAACCAAATCTGACAGAGTCAGCGCGCCAGCAAGCCAGCTGCAAGTCTACTGCACAGATCAAGAGGTCTATGGCACAGATATATATGTACATACCGGTGCATACAGAACACCATTGGTGCGATGCAGGTAGGCGCCTCACGAAAACATACAGGGTTGTTACTTCCAGCGAAAGCGAAAACAGTATTGTTTATTTGTAGACACTGTAGCTCGTAAACCGTTGCACTCAGCTTGGTGAAATTTTGCGCAAACATGTAACTTGATTGGTTCTAAAATTCTATTAAATATCAAGGTCGTTAGTCAAAGTCACGTGGGTTTTTCCGCGTTTTATGTATGCGTGATACCCGCGGGCAGTTTTACTTGCTATAATTTTATTGCGCATTTTTCTTTCATATTTAATTTTAATCTGAACCTATTTATACTAATAATCGTCATCGTTTATTATGCGACAGAGACACATATAGACGGACATATACACTCAGTATACTAAACAGTAAATATCCAAAAAAAAATCCGAATAGCAGGCCAGCAGTAATTGCCGGAAGTGCAACGTCTTTTTTTACACCGGAACCGAAAACATGCCGTAAGGTCCTAGTATAGACAAACCGCGACATTGGGGACACCAACGTCGACAACGAAAGACTGCGAAGTCGCCACTAACGAACGAACGAACGATGACACCGACACTCTGGTCACTTTACAGTACGCAAATCAGTCATAACAGAAAAACGACTGCGCACAAGTAGAAAACAACGCATAGCTTTGTCATGAAAATGTCTGCCTTGGCCGAATAAACGTGTCGTATTCGCTTGCAATCTACATGTATGACTTGCAGCACATCAACATTGATTTATTATGAAGCATTGAGCACTAACAGCTGAACAATTTACAACTTCCACCACAATCTAACATAATTATAAACCGTCGGACAACTTTCCCTTCCCTGGCCACAAGCCGTATACAACAATAACCACCAGGAAAGGTTACGAGAACAATTACACCGTGGTCGGTATAAAATGTGGCACTTTTATTTTTTGAATAGCTTCGTGAAACAGTGGCCGATTTTAATAATTTTTGGCATGCGACATTAGGAAGAAACTTAATGCAAATAACTATAGTTTTGACCACCTCACCTTAATACTATCGCTACACTATTATGTGAAATGTAGGTTATTGCACCTGCTGTTATCGAATAGTATCAACATCTCCCGCTTGCATTCGTGCTGGAGGAGGATATTTTGAGCACATGCTGCAATAAAGACGATGTAATATGACACGTATGACTTTTTGAGAGACAATAATTGCCAACTGTGGTTGTCGCTATTTAGTTAATTATTCCTGAGCCAAAGCGTGCGCTATTCTGTATGAATTCATTGTTGTAAACGGTAAAACTACGGTTTCTGCATTTTACAAGATGGTGTAGCAACAGTATTAAAATGAGGTAATCAAAACTATAGTTATTTGTGTCAAGTTTTTTCTTGATGTTCCGTGCCAAAATTATTAAAATCGGCCAATGTTTTCTGGAGCTATTCAAAAAATAAAAGTGGCACGTTTCTTATGGACCATGGTGTATATCAACCAACACTTAACATGTTACACACTCGTGCATATCAACCTCAAATATCCCTTTTGTGATAACCGGTGAACAATAACGGCCCGAAAATCTTAACAGAAACTCTCCAAGATAGTTACGCTTCCCAGTGTTTAATGAATGATTAGGACGCAAGATGCACTTTACGACATCGATTTTTTTCGCGGTGATTGCAGAGGCTTCTAGTGTAGAACGAAATGTATACAATAATAATTTAAAAGTTAGTCTTACACGCAAAACTGCTAGGTATAAATAATAATAACTTTACTGTCTAAAAACTTCCTGAATAGTGGAGCACGTGTTTTGTTTCAAATCCGTAAATCGTTTTGACAGTATGCCCGGCATAGGCCTACTCGATTGGCCAACGTAATGACCTGTCAATGTCAGCGTCAGCAGCATAAGCGGCGATCAGACAGTCGATGCGATATTTTGTTCTTCCCTCAGGTGAGTTGTGTACCGATACCTGTATTGTCTCACCGTTGTAGGCCTACCACGTCATCGCCGTATTGTTATATCTTTTTCTCGCAGCCGAACGATAAGGCGGTGGTTGTTCTTATTGTAAGTCGACGACGTCTAGCAGCACCAAGACAGATGCCAATTTTTTATAGAAAAAATTCTTAGAAAAATCGCCATTGTGTTATTTTAGTCAACATTGGCAGACAATGCTTGCATTATTTGTACTCAAAAATATGTGAATGTATATCCCTGGGTTTTACTGTAATGCAAAGCGTCGACGACGCACAGTTTGTAGTAAGCCGCGTCATCATCTTAGATGCCGTGATTGTGATGTTCTGTGCTGCAGAGCTAAAGAATGTTTTCGAAAATAGCTTTTAAAACTTAAAAGTAGTCTTTTGGCGTCAAACGTCATTACTAATAATTATTATCATTTGCTGCATTTATGCGATGGTTAGCTATCACTTTTCGAGCACACGTCGGCGTCCATCATTATCGTCGTCGCCATCATCGTTTCCATGGCACTCTTACTTGCGTTTTTAGGCTATATTATTAAATGTAGAAATCGTTTTGAGCCTTGCCCGAAACCATGTCTGATAATAACAATGACTGATAATGCGCCACATAATTAATACAGCGAACAAAGATTTGAATATTGTGCGTTGTAAGTCATTTTCAAGCAGGCCGGTCTAGCAATGAGTAGATAGGCCTAATTATTAGGCAAACTTTAAGTAAGCCTACCGTTGACTGATCTGTTCCAGCTTGACAGCGGATCGACGATTATCGATCTTAATCGCGACTGAGTCAGCACAGCGCAGCATTATTGACATCTGAGCGATGCCTTTTCAGCCAGCAATACTAGCGTTCTCGTTATTTGCACTGAACTGTTAAAATGAATTATACACTAGTATAATTACACTTTATCTAACCAAAATAAACAGAATGTCTTGCACACGCCATTTTTAACGAGACAGACTGCAGACACTTGAGGCCATATTTTGTGGCAACTAGCAAAATCTTAGGCGTTGTCGGTATTCGCATAAAACTGTAAGCGTACATCATAAGGTCAACAAATGCCTTCCATGCACAATATTTTTAATATAGGGCCCAATAACGTTCGCAAATGCCTCCAAGAGACGAAAAAATCAGGCGCGCTGATGATGAACACGAGATTCACGGAGAAGATTGGTGTGATTAGGCCTCTGCGTGTTGCGAGATCACGGTATGCAACTTAGCTCACTACATGACGTTTACCGTGCTACCGTGCTCGCAAAGATTCTTTACTGTTCACCGGCGTGGTTCGGTCTCACTAGTGCTTCAGATCGCAGCCGTATCGACGCATTCTTGAGAAAGTCTAAGCGCTTAGGATACTGCGATGTCAACACGCCGCCAGTTGCTAATATGTTTGCCACAGCGGACGATGCACTATTTAGTCGAATGACATCGAATCCAGCCCATGTGCTGCAGCCTCTACTACCGGACCAATCCAACCACCTTTACAACCTCCGCAAAAGTCAACATATCTGAACAATTAACTTTTTTTATAACAAGAGCATTGTTTAAAGACGTTAATTAGCCAGCCTGCAGTCTATCATATTCAGACGTTTCACATCACTGACGCCGTTCTAACACGTCGACTCTATTATCGTTTTTTAACTTTAACGTATACATTACTGTAGGTCTATGTCATGCAATTCGTTGCGATTTGTCAACGTTTTTCAGACGAATATGAATAAATAAATGAATAAATGAATGAGCTTACAAGCAAGTTTTCGTTGTATTTTTTACGCCAAATGGCTGAAAGAACAAACCAGCCAGTGGAAGTAACGTTACAACAGTTCAGTGCATTGTGGTGGTTTAGCCAACTATTTTTACTCGACTGTGGTTTAGCGCTGACTTTTACTAGTCATCGTAGATAGATCAAAACGTGATGATAACCTTGTACAAGTTAACCACTAACATGCACAATTACAACTAACAGTTGTGTTAAGCGTACAACGTCGTGTTGTTATCTGTGAAGATAAAACTGGAGACGAGTGCATAGCGGCGATTACGTGCGACTGCTTACACCGAAACGCTGTACTGTTGCTGCCACGATTCGACACGACTTCGCTTCCGGTCTACGGTCGAGTAACAGTCTAAGATGGTCTCCGTGAACTATTTGGACACGCAGTATTTCCTGCCGAGGCGCTGACGTCGACGTAAGCCTACGTGTTTATGTGGACATGAGTGGACCTGGTGATCGGCATCGACACAAGCGTGCTCGTCATCAGTCAACGTTCACGTCGTCAGCAACGTCGTGTTGGCAGATTTTGATGGTTGTCGGACATTGAGAGCCTTTCAGACGGCGGCGACAACGACGACGAACGGTAGTCGAAGTCTTTGTATCGCAATGAAAGTTACTGTGGTATCAAGAACATACTAACACAGAAAATCGCGCTCAGCTTATCGTCTTATGTTAATAAATTCCAAATTATCAACTGTCAGGCGGTTCAAAAACGGAAGACACCAAAATTCGTAATTTTATCAGATATTAACAATTTTCAAAAAAATTACATCGGTAATCCTACACCCACACTTAACTGTGGTAAACTTGCAATAACACGATATTAAAGATTTCATCACGTCCCCAATACTTAGCTGCCGGTACGTTAATCATATTACATTAATTTAATGTACAAAAACTGACATTAATATTTTGCAAAGTAAGTGAATCAACACGTCTACGGTGTCGTAAGAAATTGCATCGTCCGTGAGTGGTGTGCTATTGCTAATACAGGATGACGAAAACTCCGTTGCGGCTTACTTTTTGGATCAATCTGCACTATAGGCCTGATTATGCTTTTGTTGTTAACAATGGTGGTGAGGCGTGTATCAAATAACCCAGTTAACCGTTATGCCGGTATGTTGTAACATGCAGATGTCGATGAAAAGTGCAGTTCTTCTAATGAACTCGATGCTGCCAGACTCGTTCTTGTTATTTCTTTTCGTATGACGTAAATCATCTGTGACGTCATTTTGTAAGCCTGCAAGGAGATTATTGTTGATAGGCCTATTTTCATCAATTGATAATTATGTATTATTAGGCTGCTAGTTGGAAGTCAATTTCAGCTTCGTAACGATGATCTGCGTGTTTGTTTTGTTTCTGCTGACTTCCTCATTGTGCGCGGTGGAATACTGCGACGCAATCCCAAGTGACTGGGCCGAGAGCGTGCTGCGTGAGCTTGAGATCATTGATGAGGGAATCAGCAAGCGAGCGTCGAAGAAACGCTGCGGCGCCGAGAACACGAACGCCGTCTACTGGACCGATCGAGCCGACATCCACTTCCGCGAGCTCATGTCTAACGTTTCCTACGCCAACTGGAACTACACCACCAACATGACCAAGTACAACGCGCGTGTGCTGGAGGACCTGCAGTCGCGGCTGGCTTTCTGGTTCAAAGCGAACGTGCCCACGGCGCGTCGGTTCCTTCGCAACGCGGACAGCATCTGCCACGGTCTGACGGTCAAGCTGCTGCGCAAGTTCGTCAACTACCAGCTGGTGCCGTCGCCGGTCAACCCGACTACACATCGACTCATCTCGTACCTGGTCAGTTCGATGCAGCGAGTCTACGCCACGACGGAGATAGTGGACGAGGAACACGACATGAAGCGCTACCGGATGAACCCGGAGCTCAGTCAGCTGATGACGACGTCCAGGGACTACGACCTGAGGCAGTGGGCGTGGACGGAATGGCACGATGTTGTCGGACGACAGGTTCGACCTTTGTTTATCGACCTCGTTGGCAAAATGAACGAAGCCGCTGTCGACAACGGCTACAGGCGAGAAGAACTCCAATGGTTTGATCTGCAAAACAAGTTTAACTTGCTGCTTGTTGTACATACTACAACAAATCGTAATAACTGGAGTTTGAACATTAAGCAGCTCGCGCGCAACTCGTTGAGCAACAAAAATACAACAAGAAATCTGAGCTAATGCTCACGAGACGCGCAAAAGCCTATAGCAGTTTCGGTTCAATAGTTTAGCTGAAAATTTGGGTGTTCACGCTAAGTTAATATACAAATACTAAATTATCGAGCTGGATCGCATAACGATAGTTCCGTGGCGCCACCTTGTGAATGATATAGACTCGTGTCGCAGCCCAAAATCGCTAAAAAAATCCATAAACCTTTATTTTAGCGTTCAAGGTCATTGAATTCGGCGCCAATTGAGAGCCAGTATACGATTTCCTATTAGTGATTAATAGTAATCTAGGCCCTATCTCGCACCATTACTGAAATACAGCGACTTATTGGCCAAAAATCGCCAAATTTGCCAACCCGTTCTCATTTAGCGCACTCGTTCGGGGTGGCCCATTTCGAATTTATGGAAAAGCTTTACGGTTCCTGAAACTAGAGTCTTTCAGGCAGCCTACGGTGAAGATTTGGTGATGCTAGCTTGCACCGTTTTTGTCTGATCCATCCGTGTGACGGACGGACGGACAGACAGACAGACAGACGGACGGACGGACGCACAGAATTGCGATGGCTAAGACGCGCTGAAAGAAGTAGCTGCTTTCACTCGTAACAAATAAATGTAATGGAGTGTGTGCCAAAGTCTTTAATTTTTATTGGTCGTGGTTTGTTGTACAACGTAATGTACGACAAATTCGCAACAAATGAAGCTAAGTTTAAGTGATGTTTGGGTTGCAGAGACATCAGCGAGGCATGGCAGATGTCGGACTTCGACAGTAAGGACGTGGAAAAGCTGATGGATCGTCTCTATCATCAGATTCTTCCACTCTACCGCCAGCTACACGCCTACGTCCGGCATCGTCTTGTCGACTTTTACAACCACCGAGAGCTCAACGTCAACGGATCGATCCCGGCACATCTACTGGGCGACATGTGGGCGCAGGATTGGACCAGCATCGTCGACATTTTGCTGACAGTCGACGAGTACAAACAATCGGATCTGAACGCCGCTCTACGCCGCGCCGGCTACAGCGTCAGAAAGATGGTCAAGCTGGGAGAAGAGTTCTTCACGTCACTTGGACTGGAGCGAATGCCGGTTGATTTCTGGCGGAAGTCGGTATTCGTGCGTCCGGACGACTGCCGGATGGTAGACTGCCACGCCTCCGCTCACGACTTCTTCACGCAGAACGACTTCCGAGTGAAGATGTGTGCTGAGATGACGCTGGACAACTTACAGACGATCCACCACGAGCTCGGTCACGTGGCCTACTTCATGCAGTACCGACATCAGCCGGCGCTGTTCCGCACTGGCGCCAACGCCGCGTTCCACGAGGCGATCGGTGACACTGTGACGATGTCTGTCATGTCACCACAGCACTGGACCAGTGTCGTGCTGGGTCGGCGCTTGCCTGCACCACGCTCTAAACACCCTCCAGAGACTGACATCAGCTTCCTGCTACGCATGGCACTGAGTCGCGTCGCGCTGGTTCCGTACGCGTACGTGCTGGAGAAATGGCGCTACCATGTGTTTCGCGGTGACGTCACGCCCAGCCAGTACAACACCCGCTACTGGCAACTGCGCCGCAAGTACGCCGGTGTCAGGCCGCCGGTGAGCCGTGACAGGCAAGACTTCGACCCCGGAGCAAAGTTCCACGTGGCCGCCAACATCCCGTACTCACGGTACCTGGTGAGCGCGGTGATGCAGTTTCAGCTGCACGCTGCGCTATGTCGCACCAAGCGCCAGACGACTCAGCTGCACAAGTGCGACATCTACCGATCACTGGCGGCTGGCAACAAACTCAAGAACGTCATGAGTCTCGGCGCAAGTCGTCCTTGGCCGGACGTCATGAAACTCATCACCGGATACAAAGACATCCGAGCTGATAGAATGCTCGAGTACTTTCGTCCTCTGATGGCCTGGCTGCGAGAGCAGAACCGCGGACATCGTGTTGGCTGGTGATTGCTGGGGATGTCCAGTGAATGAAAAGTAGCTTTTTTGACATATTGTTGTTCGCATGTCACAACCGTCCGATTATATTAACTGTGCTGTTTTAGCTTTAAATACGGATTTATTGCTCGACGCCGGAATTTAATGCTTTGCTTTGAGTTCAGTACCGGAATAAATCGGATGCTATTGATGCCGCATAAAATCCATTTTTGGCCGGGGCTCTGTCCCGGACTCCGCTTCGAAGCCGAGTACTTACGACGCAGCCCTAAACCCCCTAGTCAAATTGAAAAGAACATTCTTTTTCCACATCTCTCCCTTTGACATTTTTGGCGTCTCGATCTCGGTGCTGTCGATCTTAACAATAAAGCATGTAAAAAATTTTTCCGCCGCCGGTGGTTGCGTTGCAAGTTAAGGGTCTTACCGTCTTTGACCTGTTCTGTTGTCGGTCTTGAAAACTGTGAAGAAAAAGCCCTTTTCTGGGCAGCAGCAGCATCATGCCAAATTTTGCGTTAATTCCGCTTTGCTCGACAAGTTCTAGTTCCTGAGATAGTTAATTAGTTTGACGAAAATAAAATTTTAATTATTTAGTCAGCTGAACCCCCCAACGTTAGAAATAAAGGGCCTAATGTTTTTCTAAAGTATCTGTTGCATTGCGCAACATCAGGGCTGGTAGCCTAGCTGCTTATGGGTCTGCCTATGCGAAAAATTGCCAAAAATCAGTCATTGCGTAGTTTGAATCATGGTTAGAAGATAAGATGATTAGAAGATAAGACCATCTTCTAACCATGTTTGAAATTTGAATACAGTAGTTTCATTGTTTACTTATTTACGTAAGCAGTTAGAATTTTTTGTTAGTGATGCCAGTTTTTACTTATTTATTGTGCGAAATTGACCTTTTAAATCGATTAAAAGCCATGACGTCATGATACGTCACTGCACAGAGAGACATGACAACAATGTAATTAAATGGAGTTGGAATGGCTGTGAGTTGACGATATTCGTAGTTGTTGCTTTTCCTGGACATCTGGTCAAGACAGAAAGCCGGTTTAAGGTCAGAAATGGCGTTGCCGATCGTCACAGTGACGACAACGCCTTTTAACGATCAAGCACCCGGCACAAGTGGATTGCGGAAGCCGACGAAAGTCTTTATGGGTGAGAATTATACGGAAAACTTTGTTCAGTGCACGCTGGCGGCTTTGGACGACAAGTTAGTTGGATCGACCCTTGTTGTCGGCGGAGATGGAAGATACTATGGCAAAGAAGCGACCGAAAAGATAGTTCAGATGTGTGCCGCAAACGGGGTATATATACAAAGTGGGCCAAAGAAACCCAAAAAACGTGGCACTTTACTTTTGTCCATGTCTTCGCCAATTATTGATCGATTTTCAAAATTCTTTCACATTATTGCTAATTGACTGCAGAGTGTGCCAGTGAAAGAATTTTAAAAATTGGTCAATAATCGGCGAAGATATTGACAAAAGTAAAGTCCGACGTTTTTTTATGGCTCATGCCATCATGGTGTAATTTTAGTGCCTGTTGTCACGTCCAAACAAGAAAATATTATTAGATTGTGACCAATCTAATGTACTCCTCGCGCGCATTATTTTCTCCTGCATTGTTTTAAGTGCTTTTTCGTTCCTTTTAACTTGTACTAGAGACTCGGCGTCAATTTGAGACCGGTCTAATATTATTCTAATTAGTGACTGGCGTCGAGGTCGTTATTGGAAATTGTATCCCCTTGTATCTGTCACCGTTATCAAAATATGGCGCCTCAAAGATAATGGGGTCGCGACCTTGACTTTTTGACGTCATCGGGCACGTGACCATTCGACTCGCGGTGGTCGACTTCTGTGGGTGGTCCATTGTGACCATGCGTCTATCTAGCACCGTTATGGAGATATGGTCATTTGAAGTTCTTCCAGGAAGGCTCTGTCAGGAACCGAGGTCGGTCGTTGGTTGGTCGGTCGGTCCTCAATATTATACTGATCTCATATACTCCACTTCCCTACGTTAGGAACGTAGCGCGCGCGCAAGGAGTAAAAAATTCAGTCACTTCTCAGTAGCGACGTAATTTGCATTATTGTGTATTGAATCTTCAAATTATTTTAATGGATTGTTTACAGAAACAATTTGCGATTGATTTGTTTAGAGATAGGACGGGTGTGGTTTGCTCTTGTTTCAGAGTGCTTTGTAGTGCTGTGTCTAATTTGACAGTAATATTTACGAAACACGCTATAGAGTTCTCATAATAAACATTTTAGTGTAATTATGAAATCATACTTAATGTCGCTACAAATTTTATTTTTACACCTATTGAGTACCACTAATATAAAAAAGTTTAATGACAATGGTGTGGTGTAACTTTTTTCAGTTGCACGATTAATACTAACAGCCTTTAACAAGTGACTTAAACTGCAGTGGCTAAGAATGTGCCGTGCAAAAGAAAGATAGAATACATATATTGTACTTTAAGGACGACAAACACTAATGGTATGAAGGAGCTTTAGTGTAAAAACAAATCAAACCGCATTGTATAAAATTGTAAAAACGATTGCCCTAACTGTAGTTAATAGTTAAGTTCAAAATAAAAAAAGAAAATTATCTTTATCTTGCAGATTCATAGTGACAACACTAAAGGAGCACATGTGCAGCAGTCACAGTGATAGGAGTGGTTACAATATAGTTGATAATGCATGCTACTATTCTGGCATTAGGTGGCTAAACTGATGGTTGCACACAGTGGTATTATGTCAACTCCTGCAGTGTCCTGCGTAATACGCAAGTACAACACAAACGGAGGAATCATCCTGACGGCATCGCACAATCCTGGCGGTCCTGACCATGACTTTGGCATCAAGTTTAACATTTCGAACGGAGGTATGTACTGTGTGCATAAAACCTTTAAAAGCAGTGGTCACTGTAGGTTCACACTGTACTATTTTCGACAGTTAAGCTCTTAAACAAGTAATTTGAGAAAAGCTCATGAGACGCGCGACAGTTTAAGCAGTTCCTATTTGCAGATTGTTTTCGTCTATCTCCAGCCATTTCGTCACAGTTTACTCTTGAAGTGTGCGCCGCAGCCAAAAATCACAAAAATTCACTAAAACCCCCAATTTTAAGGGTTCAAAGTCGTTCAAAATAATATACTATACTAATATGCGGAGCTACAGAGGCGCTGGACGACAGTCAATCAGGCGGTATTAAACAAAAACATTTTCAAATGTTTCTTAAAAACATAGTCTGAGTTGCGCAATAAAATATTTGCGGGAAGGCTATTCCAAGTAATGGGTGCAGAGTAACTAAATGAAGGTCTAGAGAAATCAGTGATCAGTTTTGGTACGGTCAGCATAGGCAGAGCAGCAGAACGTGTAGAGCGGACAGCGACGTGTGGAACCAGATGCTCGTTGAGGTACGCCGGGACACCGGTCGTGCGAGTTTTTCGCGTCAGTACAGCCATCTTGTACAGCACACGTTGGCGCACCGGTAACCAGTGAAGCTGGCGAAGAAGTGGCTTGGCATCAGACCGACAATTTACTGCAAGTACCACACGAGCTGCGTTGTTCTGTGCTTGCTGCAACTTCTTGATGGTCGACTCTGGAGCTCCATAGTAGTAGTAGCGAATTGCAGTAGTCTGGTCGACTGTTGATTAAGCTGCACGCTAACGTTCGAGCCACAGACTCTGGTAAGAGATGGCGAACCTGCTTGATCGCCCGAGTGTGGTAGTTGCAGGACTTAGCTACAGCAGTTGCATAGTCGTCGAGCGTGAGCCGCTGGTCCAGAATGACGCCAAGTAACTTCAGAGTTGACGCAACTGGCAGTGTCACTACTCACTCCAGCTACTTCAACCGAATCGACTGAGGCCGCTAGTCGCAGCTGGTTGGCAGTTCCCAGTGTCACGTCGGACTTGTCGGCGTTCGGGAATAAAACTGTTTGCGAAATACCAGTCATGCACCGCCGTCGAGCACGCACGTAGTACGTCGAGAATGATGATGTGCTGAATCACTGGTTCTCATAGACAAATACAGCTGCGTGTCGTCTGCATATTGCTGGCATCGCACTCCGAAACTTTTGATGACCTCTCCCACTGGCGCCACGTATGCGGCGAACATCAGTGGCCCCAGGACAAACCCCCGAGAAACTAGCTGGTCATTAGTGCTTGTTATGATAAGCAACATGTCTGTATCTATCTGCAACCGTTTTCACGCTACACGAGCCAATATTGGTAAAATAACCACGTTGAAGGGGTACCTTTCTTTGACGCCCACGTGCGCAGGCCTACTTGAACCTAGGGGTCGGGACTTGAACTGCTAAAATGTACGTTTAATGCTGAAAATTTTATGAGCAGGTTGTCTTGGTTTATTTCTGGCCATTTCGGCGCAATCCATGCTTAAAATGTGTGTTGCAGCTCGAAAATGCGAAAAAAATTTATTAAACCTCTTATTTTGAAGGCTCAAGGTCGTTCAAGGTCATCAATGTTGATAGCTCTAAAAAGCTTGTCACCAGTGCTTGTTATGATAAGCAGCATGCCTGTGCCTATCTCTAACCGTTTTTACGCCACACGAGCCAATAGCGGCAAAATAAGGATTTTTTTAGTACGTATCCTTCTTTCACGCCCTCGTTCGATGGGAAATCCCTTATATATAGAAGACAAAATTCTGATACAAAAACTCGAGATTTTTGTGACAGCCCACGGTGAAGATTTCGTGATCCTAGCTTGCACTGTTTTGATAGGGCTCAAGTTTGTGACAGACGGATGGACAGACGTCTAGGCTATGGCTAAGACCCGCGAAGCATTCTGCTGTCGTGCGTAAAAAATTCAGGGCTGGCTAATGGCTAAAGACAAATCAGTTTTTAGACAAGTAGGCCTAATGAATTGTTACACTTAGTTGTGTTGCTTTTTGTCAACTGACAGTACAAATTATTAAGGTTTCGTGAGGGATCAGCTTTTAATCTATTTGTCTGTCTGCTGCACTTTGTGTGAGATAAGCTGTAAATTTCATGTTGTCGCTTATCTCAGCTCTAGCCTTGCATTGTGAGTAGAGCTTATCAGAAATTTGATTACCGACAGTTTAAATGGCATTAATGATTATTGTGTGTAAAATGTGATTGCATTATAAGATACGCAGCATTTCTCTCTTGATTGGCATCTCTTTAGTTTTTTTATAAACTGACAATTGATTGACACGAGTTAAATGACAGTAATCTGATATCTGCATTTGTTGGCGTTTGGCGCTGTGACTCAGGTCCCGCTCCAGCTGGGCACACGGATAAAATATTTGAGCTTACAAAGCAGATCACGGAGTACAAAATATGTCCGGATCTCGTGTGCGACATCACCAAAATCGGTTCGCATAAGTACGAGATTGACGGCGTTGGCGAATATACGGTGGAAGTGATTGACTCCATAGAGGACTATCTTGAGATGATGAAGGAGATATTTGATTTCCCCTTGCTGAAGATGGTGATAACCGGTCAGGCGGGACCCTGCCCAGGACAGACCGCCATGAAGATCAACGTACTCGCAAACGCACTCAATGGAGGTGTGTACGACAGCTTATGTTGGAGACTAAAATGCTTTGCTGTGACACAGTTATATAATGTGGCAACCATTTATATGCGGACTTGTGTTTAACTGAATTGTACCTAAAAATTTAGTGTAATAAATGAAACAAAAGCTATAAACCACTTCCACACGTATTCTTAGTTGTTGTACGTTAGTTGGCTTTATAATTTCTGCGTTAGTTATATTGAATAGATCTATACAATTGAAATAACAATGAAATCACTTTCTATAAGCTTATTTTTATAACGTTTGTTATGCCACCAAAATCTTCTCGCTGTAACGTATTGCAAGGGAGCATAGAACTCGAACGTTGGTTTTCGTTGTGTTGTGCAGTGATGGGTCCGTATGTCAAACGAATTCTGGTGCAAGAGCTTGGAATGGAAGAGAAGAACGCCGTCAACTGTGTGCCTCTGCCTGACTTCGGTGGCCACCATCCGGACCCTAACCTGACCTACGCTGCCGAACTGGTGACTGAAATGAAGAAGGGCTTCCACGACATCGGAGCTGCATTCGACGGTGATGGGGTAACAATACTCGTCAGTCGTTTCAAATAGCCTGTGTTCTTTTTTCTGAATGATTGTGTTCCTTTCAGTAAATAGTGTCTTTCAAAGTCTGGTTTGCTTTGAATCAAGTAAGTGAAAACTTCAAAGTTTTTGTGGGTGTTTCTGGATATTGAAGCTTAATCAAGACAACGGCTGACTGAACTCAGTGCTTACTGAGATAACATAGGGCTTATTTATAACTGACCTATAGAGTATTTGACGTCGGTTGAAGAAAGTAGCATCTGGCATTTAAATTGTAGCAGCAAACCGCAAAGGCTTTTCTGTGTATGTAAGACCTTTAAGGCACTGGCGTAATGTCAAAAAGAAGGCCTTTAGGTTTATATTCAACAAATAAAACTTTTAGCACTAGTTGCCTTATGGTTTAGTAGGCCAGTGAACCCCTGCCTCATAAAAAAGTTGAACACCATTTCTCGTCCATCCGTCAGTTCGTCTGTCACACTGATGTAAATTGTATCAAAACCGTGCAAGCTTACCTAGAATTATAAAATTGTCACTGTGGCCGGCCATACATTTCGTTGACCATTTACGACGGTATTTTGACTTAGGATCGAAACATGATTCTGGGAAAGAACGGTTTTTTCATATCGCCGTGCGATTCGCTTGCTGTGCTGGCCGACAATCTAGAGGTGATTCCGCACTTCAAGAAGACGGGCGTCAGCGGTTACGCTCGCAGCATGCCCACTAGTGCTGCAGTCGACAGGTCACACACATCCAGTGTCTTTTTATATATTATCACAGCGTCACACACAGTTAGGTCATGGAGCTAACGCGTAAAATAAAATTACTGCACTATAGTCTAATACATTTTTTGGCAAACTTTAACAAAAGCTAACTGGTATACAGAGATGATAAAACGTTTTTAAAACGTTTTACTTCACAAAATTACATGCAAGAACGGTCTTAAACACACTGTAGACCTAACAACGTGCTTTTTCTTGTTGTGTTGTTTGTCCAAACGAGATGTTTTGTGATAAAAACAAAAGTTAATTGAGTTGATTTCAACTAGCCCTATTAAAATTATCGCAGTTTTGTTACCACCGTCCATTAAGCCCGGTTGTACATTGACATCAGACTTTAATACAAAACAACTTTATGGTTTACGCACGTGATGTGTCTTGTGATATGATATCTGACAGTTCACTAATGATATGGCGTTATTAGGGTGGCGAAGGCCCATGAGAAAGAGTGCTTCGTAACGCCGACTGGTTGGAAATTCTTCGGGAATTTGCTGGATGCTGGTCGTATATCACTGTGTGGTGAAGAAAGCTTTGGAACGGGCTCTGATCATATCAGGTATTTTTTTGGTCTGTGTGTTGTTGTTGTTGATTTCTATTACGTTTTCTGCATGATGCGCCTGGTGCAAAGCGCGCCGCAGTATTGTCTGTTTGTCTATCCGTCCGTCCGTCTGTCTGTAACATAACTAAAGTTAATGTATTGTGACAGACAGGAAAAGCAGCAATTATTCTGAAAACACGTTCTTCGAAATTTTACCCCAGAGTGCCTACATGAGTGTTAGATGATGTTGCGTTTGTGGCGTTGAATTGTGTTGAATATTAATACTGCGTGGCACATAAAAACAGGAACATATATACATTCTTAACGTAGATCACTCAGTCAGACACTGAAAATAATTATCCGAGATCATCGCGTCGAAGACCAGTCATGTTAATTAAACACGGTGCTCAAATGCTGAACACTTGGACAGCGTGTTCAGCCTTCACTGCAAATCTCTGCAGTGATAGAGACTAATCTGGTTACTTAATCTACGCAAAGCATGTACATTGTACGTTCCACTTTCTTGCGCGCCACCCCGCACATGTGACCAATAGTACAATGTTTCGTTTACGGAGTAGGCCTACTGTGTATGTGCTAGGGAGAAGGATGGACTGTGGGCGCTGCTGGCCTGGCTGTCGGTCGTTGCCTCGCGCAAACAGTCTGTTGAGGAAATCATGAAATCACACTGGCTGAAATACGGCCGCAACTTTTTCACACGGTCAGTGAGCGTATAATCGGTTGAACGGAGCTAGACGTTGCATCTTCGTTTAGTGTGCACTGCAGTTGTAACTAAACCGAACAGTAATGCATTACAGTAGGCACCGTCTAACGGCCTGTGTGACTTCGCGCACCTACGCGTCAACTAGTGACCAATGGGTTCGCCGTGCTTGTCCATCGGTCAGTTCATCAAAAACTAAATCGTGTCATTTCAGTTCAGTTACGTCGCTCTGTACGCGCCTTAACACTCCGAGCTTTGCCAGTGATGTACAATAAAAAAGACCAGAATCTCAAGGCCAAGACCACAGAGCTTAAGGTCAAGCCAAAGTTCCACAATTTCGAACGTTAGCAATCCCGTCATTAAGTCGACGCACTGGTGTTGTGGTGTTTGTTAGTTGAATTCCTCCATGAATTTCTAAGCACTACGTAAGTGTGGTATTGTGGATTAACTGGCCACGACTGCCAGTTGTGGCGACTGCAGTTCGTTTTTGGCATCGAAACTGACTGTTAGCATTATAGGGCGATTTCGCCTATCGCTACCCATTTTTCCGTAGCGTGCTCTGTCGTTGACTACGTGACTACGCGCACCGGCGCACGTACGCGTCAACCAGTGACCAATGGGCTTGCCTGGTCAGATTGTCAAAAACTAAACCATGTCACTTCATTTCAGCCCAGTTCAGTTACGTCGCTCTATACGCGCCTTTAAAGTCTTTTGACATTGCCCATATTTATAGTTATGCTATTCTATAATGTGGCTGCAGTTTGTGGTATAATGAAAATGTGCTATGCAGCTATGATTATGAGAAAGTGGATTCGGCCGGAGCGGACAAGATGGTCGAGCGGCTGAACACGTTCATTGCGGACAAGGCGAACATCGGCAAAGAGTACCGAGCAGGTGGCAAGACGCTGAAGATAGCCAAACTTGAAGACTTCGAGTACACCGACCCCATCGACCAGAGCGTCGCCAAGAACCAGGTAGAAGCATGCGACTTGTCAGAACGTATAATCTATGTGAGTCCTCTGCCGTGCTAGGGCTGGGCAGTGGGCAAAAAACGAAACTTAAAACGTTCGTGAACATCGATCTTGCCGCTGTTGAAAATATTGACACTAACAGGCTTTTTTAAAGTACGCTGAAAGCCCTACCGATCGGTGAAAAAACGCGGCGATATCGTCAAAAATAAGCAAGATATCAAGGTCCAAAGAAATTCCGGTTGCGCCCTCTACCGGATGACATAAAACCGTTAGCCACAGACTCGTTTCAAAATTTGCTAAAGGGCCTTAAGAGCTACGAGCCCAGTAACAGCTGTATTGCAGTAAACCTATGGAATAACTACATTGCGAAAACAAAACTAGGCTACTTTTTGCAATGAAAAAATTAGAAGTAACTCAAAAAATCTACTCAAGTAAAAGTAGAAAGTAAGTAGAAGTTATTCGTTACTATCCATTATTGTCATTGGCGTCGTGGCTAGGAGGAGGCAGGAGTGGTATTTGCCCCCTAAATTTTGGGTTTCGGAAAATTGTTGCAAAATCTTTTTTTCATCAGAAAAATGTTTGTCCAAAAATAAACAATTCGGGCTGCAAGTGCCCGTTTTGGAGGAACTTAGGGGCAAAGTTAAAATTTTGAGCATCCTGTCGGAAAGTTGCAACTTCCTGCTCCGCCTATGTACTCTTTTAACCTACTACGCCGCTGATGATTGTATTATTTTAAGACGACCAGTTTACTTTACTACCGCTTTATGATCCGAAAGTCTGTTGTCGTTAATTTCAGGGAATTGTAATCACATACACTGACGGCTCGCGGATGGTATATCGACTGAGTGGCACTGGCAGCTCCGGCGCCACCGTTCGCATGTACATCGACATGTATGAGACCGATCGACAGAAGATCTTTTGTGAAGCTCAGGTCTCAAATAATATACTACAGGGTGGTCCAAAAAACGGCACAAAGTTTATGGCACCATAATTTTGCAACCGTACATCACAAAGTCATGCGGTTTTCAGCAAAATGTTCTGAAAAAATTCTTTACATGACTAAAGTCATTGTTTAAATACAGCAATTAAAAATTCTTTGTTTTGCCGCTGGCAAGTGAACTGTTGAAAAACAGTATTACCTTCAACGTATTATGGTCCGTTAAAACATGCCACTATTATTTTATGAATAGCTCCGTGAAACATTGGACGATTTTAATAATTTTTGGCATGCAACATTAAAAAGAAACTTGACGCAAAGGTTTGTAGTTTTGGCCACCTCACTTTAATGTTGTCGCTACACTACCGTGTGAAATGCAGAAGTCGCAGTTTGGCCATTGACAACAATGAATTCTTACCGGGTAGCGTATGCGTCGGCTCCGAAATTATTAACTGAATAGTGACAAATCCAATTAGCAATTATTATCACTTAAAAAGTCACACGTGACATCACATCATCTTCATTTCAGCATGTGCTCAAAATGTCCTCCTGCAGCACAAACGCAAGTGGTAGACGTTGACACGATTTGCCAACAGCACGTTCGCTAACTGCACGACTCAAGCGGCCCACTCGCTGTTGATGTATCATTTCAGTTTGTCGACTTAGAATTTTAGAACAAAGACGAAGCAACAGATTTTCAATGATTTCGTGGTCTCAGTAATTTTCTGAGCTGACACATGCACTACCCAGTATGAATTCATTGTTGTCAATAGTCAAACTATGACTTCTGCATTTCACGAGGTAGTGTAGCGACAACTTTAAGGCGAGGTGGCCAAAACTACAGACATTCACGTCAAGTTTCTTTTTAATGTCGCATGCCAAAAACTATCAAAATCGGCCAATGTATCATGGAGCTACTGAAAAAATAAAAGTGGCACGTTTTTACGGACCGCGGTGTCGAGGGTAATACTGTTTTGCATAGTTCAACTGCCAGCGGCAATAACAAAAAATATTCAACTGCTGTATTCAAATACTGACCTTAGTCATGTAAAGAATTTCTTTCGGAACATTTTGCTAAAAACTACATGAGTCTATGACATACGGTTGCAAAATTATGGTGTCATTAACTTTGTGCCGTTTTTTTGGACCACCCTGTATAATTGGCCGTTTTTATGCGCGAAAGCAGCTAGACTGCTTTAGCGCATCTTAGCCGTCGCAATTCTGTCTGTCCGCCCGTCCGTCACACGGGTGGATCAGTTAAAAACGGTGCAAGATAGGATCACCAAAGCTTCATCTTCGGCTGCTTGGAAGACTAATTTCAGGAACCGTAAAGCTTTTCGTAATTTCGGAGGGAGTCACCCCGAACGAGGGCGCTAAATGCGAGGGGGTAAGAAAAATTTGCGATTTTTAGCCAATAAGTCGCTGTATTTCAATAACTGTGCGAGATAGGGCCTATCACTACTAGGAAGTCGTACACTGGCTCTTGATTGCCACTGAATTCAATGATCTTGGATGACCTCAAACACCAAAGTAGGGGTTTTTATGTATTTTTGGCGATTTCGTGGGCTGTGAGACACATTTCAAGAGCGAATTGCGTTGAAATCAATTGAGATAGACATGGAGAGGCTGCATATGAAATTTTCAGCATTGAACGTAGATTTTAATGGTTCAAGTCTCGATTTTATAGGTTCAAAGAAACCTGCATATGAGGGCATCAAAGAGCGGTTCCCCCCCCCGTAAAAGTCGTTATTTTACCGTTGTTGGCCAGTCTTTCGTGAAAACGATTGCAGATAGGCATGGGCATGCTGCGGGATTGCTGCCTATCACAACAAGCACTAGTGACGAGCTTTTTAGTCGTATCAACATTGATGACTGAAAGATCCTGAACTTCCAAAATAAGGGTTTTTTAGTTGATTTTTGCGATCTTTGCCTGCAGCGCAGACTCTAAGAATGAACTGCGACAAAATGGCTGGAGATAGACTGACAGTTTGCGAACAGGAACTGCTGTAAGCTTTCGCGCGTCTCGTGAGCATTAGCTCAAATTTCTTATTTATGCTGTCGTTCTATAATGTATAAACTTAGGCTGCATCACATGTTTTTTGCTCGTCTGTCTGATCGTTCGTTTCTTACAGGCTTTTTTTCTAACTTGAAAAACGTGAAGGCATAAAAGAACCAAAATTGGCATGAACGTTTTCTACGAGCGAAATAACCGGTTCGTCAATTTTCGGCTTATAAGGTCAAAGTTGCTGTCACCGGACATCAAGAATGCCAGAAATTGCTGCATATCTGGCAGTCTATTTTTGCATACATGCTTACTTGCTGTATTAGTCAGTATATTAAGAGTGACGGCTAAAGGGCCGAGCGGCTTATCCGTCGATTTCAGACTCGGCTTAAACATTGTTAGCCTGTTAGGCCTAATTTACTGTCAACGCCTGAGACGCTCAACAATTGGAGGACGACTGCATATAATGTCGGCACACGGCGCCGGTATGGGCCTACTGTCAGTCTATCACAGACCGCGGTTACATTCTGTAGCATTATCTATGCATGTAACCACCGTTTTGGTTTAGGCCTTATGACGATGATACATCTATATATACTGTTTCCAAAAAACATCCCCAGCATTTTCGACTGTAACTTAAAAATCAATTATCAGATTTTGAGAATTTTTGGTACTAATATTTCTGACACAACTTGCCATCAAATGACCATTCAGTTTCCCACCTTACTCAGCGTTTGTTTCTGCACTACCTGGGGAAAACACAACCAGCGAAATATCACTTTTTACGCGTGACAGCATGTAATGTTTCGCGCGTCTTAGCCATCGTCGAGGCGTCCGTCTGTCTGTCTGTCCGTCCGTCCGTCTGTCACACTCCGGTATTGTGTCAACACAACGCAAGCTAGTATAACGAAATCTTCACCGTGGACATCATCACAGTGTTTATGGCTATAAAGACTCTAGTTTTAGGATCCGTAAAGCTTTCCCCGAAGTTCGAAAGGGGTCACCCCGATCGAGGGCGCTAAATAAGAGGGGGGGTGCAAAAATTGGCCATTTTTGAGCCAATAAGTCGCCGTATCTCAAAAACGGTGCGAGATATGGCCTAGGTTATTAATCATTAATAGAAAGTTTCATACGCCCTTTCGATTGATATCAGGATCAACGACCTTGAACGACCTTGAACCCCCCAAATAGTTGATTTAGTAATTTTTCTGCAATTTTCGGCTGCAGCACACTTGAACAGTGAATTGCAACGAAATGGATGGAGACAGACCAGGACAACCTGCGAACAGGAATTGCTATAGGCTGTCGCATATCTCATGAGTTTTGCTCAAATTACTTGTTTATCCAATGCGATATGATTACTTAATTAACATAACGCATAATTACACATTTTCTTCATATTTTTGACAATTTGGCTGACGATTCATCCAGTTGTCCATTTTTCAAGTGTCTGTAATAAAATTGTTTGAAGTGTTGGCCCACTATGCGAACACAGGCGGGGAGACGTTTTCTCCATTCATTGTCAGCAGTATCGATAATGTTCTGCGCCAGAAAAAATCCAGGCTGTACCAGTTGCTTCTTGACTTCACAAATATTCCTAAGCTTTATCTGGTAGATACACTGCTGCATGACAGTCAAACCTTGTAATGGACCTGTTGTTGGGACCCACAGATTAGGATAGGTGGAATTTATTGACTTTTTTGTTCATTTTAACACGTATTATGCTTGGTCTGCTTTCCTCAGGTAGTGCAAAAGCAGACGTTGGGTGAGGCGGAAACTAAAAAACTTATTTAATAGCCATTTGTGTCAGAAATATTTTCGCCAAATATTATTAAAATCTGGTAATCTTTATTCAAGTTATGATCAATAATGTCGGGGATATTTTTTCAGGTTTTGTGTTTATTTCAACACATATTTTGCTTGATCTGCTTTCCCTAGGTAGTGCAAAAGCATACATTGGGTGAGGTGGGAAACTGAAAGGTCATTTGATGGCAAGTTGTGTCAGAAATATTCCTACCTAAATTATCAAAATCTGATAATTGGTTTTCAAGTTACAGTCGAAAATGTCGGGGATGTTTTTGGGGGACACGGTGTAGTTACGATCTTGAGGAAGTGTGTTGTTGTTTGCGTTGCAGCCGATACTGAAGCCGCTGGTTGAGGTGGCGCTGCAGATATCACGGCTTCGCGAGCTGACTGGTCGCCGAGTTCCTGACGTCATCACTTAGAAATTACTTCACCCCCCTCCCTGCCCCAGAGCAATAATCTTATATAGCCTACAGTAACGTACAGTAGCAGCACATGCAATGTACTTTTCTTTAATTGCTAACATAGTGCATACTGCCAGTGCCGAGAACTTGTTGAAAGATTCTGCTAAGCAACGAATAAGTAATTCAGGTAACACCGCAACAGCTAAATATTTTGTTTATGGAAAGATGACTGATGAACTGTAATGGTTGGAGGAATGTCTCATTGGCCAACGCGATGTAGTTTGAGGCTTATGATTTTATAATTTTTTTTTAAATATTGCAATAGGACTTAACATGAAACACCGTAAAATCAAGATGAATCAAAAATAACATTTGAACTATAATTGTCTCCAGTCTTGTTCAGTTAGTATGCGGCCATCCTTAACAGGGTCTACGTTCTACGGGTCTTGCTCATCCGTCCATTTCATAGGAAGTCCGAACAAAAAAAAGAAACAGGCGTAGAAAAATCAAAATTGCTGTGAACGTTCCCAAAAGCATAAGTAACTGGCGTGCCAGTTTTCATCAAAAGGTCAGAGATGAAGGTCATCGAATGTTACAAACCTCCAGAAATGACTCATAGCCTATCCTATCTGGCGAATATGTCTACTAAGGGTTGCCGCGAGCGGCTCATTGGACACTGAACAGGTACACTGCACTGATGTGTGCAGTGGGCAACAGATCGACGGACGGCCGCATAACGTGGACTGGCAATATCTTGACCTACTACAACATTTCTGATGCATTGCATGGTGAAAATGCGGGTCACGCTTATTGCTGTCCGTGGCGTCGTGGTAGGGGAACAGACCGTGGCAGGAGTCCTTTTGTCCTTTACCCTTAAATTTTGGGCTCTCAGAAAAAATCCGACAACTAGCCAGTAGTCGACCATAGACAAGAACTTAGAAGCCCAGCGCTCGTCAGGAAAGGCCGACCATAAGTTGGAGTCCGAAGACCAGCAAATGTGAATAAGGGGTCAGTTCAACTTCAGTACTCCCGTTTAGAGGGAAGGGAAAATGAAATCGAGGCATTCTAGGAGATTTGCAAATGACTGTAGACTGTTTACGTATAGTACCGGTAACTATTGCACTGATAGCCTACAGTTTGGCCGTAAGGCGTTATGCGAATTTTTGGGGTCGGGGCCCCTATTTCCAGAGAACAAAAGGTAAAGATAAAAGGTATAGTCCAATGCTTGCTACAGCGCTTTTTACAGCTGCCCAGAAACGCTGTACTATTTCAAAAGTGGTAGCTGATTGGCATGAGCGCAAAAGGCGCAGTATGCTGCCATCCATTGTTCGCCTAAGCGAACAAATGGAGCCGCGGGTTGCAGTTATAACCTAGTAGACGTATCACCGCCCAAATAAGTCAAACTATAGGTTTTCAGCCTTCACCCCGTAGCCCGTAGCCTAAGCTACTACTCATTTCTCAAATGAAAAAAACGTTCCAGAAAAAAATTTTAGAAGCGTTACAAACGTAAAAAAACTTGGAAAAAATTTTAAAAAACGTTTAACACGTTGAATAAAAACGGTCATAGTTTGTTTAATCTTTTGCCTAATGCCTAATGCTGTAGTTGCAGTATACCTGGAACTACAGGGTGCGGCAAAAAAGTAGCCCCTAAAGTTTTTCGCTGTTTTCTCAGCAACCGCTTGGAATTTTAATTTGAAATTTTACACATTTATTTGCTGAAACCTGTTACATCTAACTGCCAAATAAAATTTGATTCTGTTAAAAAATGACGAAGTTATAGACTTTTTAACATGACCGCCTGCCGTTTTTGGCATTCAAAAATGTTCTGGTTTCAACGCCAATTTAATAACATCGTTGAAACAACACAGTTAACTAATGATCAGATGCCAAAATTTCATCGTCACTGTGAATGTTCGAAGTGTTCACCGCCAGCTCCAAGCAACAACACCAGCCTCCAATCGCCTTGTTTGAGAAATCTTTTACAACCTTGTCGATCGGTCCCTGTGGCAGGTTGCCCCAGATAACCTGAAGCGCTTGCTTGAGTTCAGCGATTGTCTTCGGCTTTGTTTTGAGCTTGCGGTAAGCTTCCAACATTGCACCCCACACATGATAGTCCATTGGGTTCATATCCGGCGAATTTGAAGGCCACTGGTCTTTGGTGATGAAATCTGGACAATTGGTCCGCAGCCAGTTCTGTGCGCTGCGCGGCGTTGCGCGCTACGTGTGTGCTAGCGCGCTGTCCTGCTGGAAGATGAATCCAGTGGGGACCGGCGATTGCTTTAAAGGAAGGATAATTTAATGATAATTTATAAACAGTATAAATTGCTGTTTGTCAAAACGTCACTGTGACGTCATCGGCAGTAACGTGTAGCCAGTTTTTAAAAATTAAATAGCATTTTAGCATGAACATTTTTGAATGCCGAAAAATCGGTAGGCAGTCATGTTAAAAAGTCTATAACTTCGTCATTTTTTTAACAGAATCAAATTTTGTTTGGCATTAGATGTAACAGGTTTCAGCAAATAAACGTATAAAATTTCAAATTAAAATTCCAAGCGGTCGCTGAGAAAACGGCGAAAAACTTTGAGGAACTACTTTTTTGCCACACCCTGTATAGACTAGATAAAGAGAACTTTATTTAATTTTGATTTAACTGTGTGGTCTTAAGACCATATAGCACTAGACTAACCAAATACACTACATAAACAACTTTTTATTTGGTATATTTGGACTAATTAAGTAAACTACTATTTATGTAAACTACTATTTATTTACGTTTATAACCAATTAATTCGTTTATGTGGTTTTAAAAGTTTCTCAAAGTTCTTGATAGGCATTTCAATGCACGTTTTAAGAAAAAAAACGTTGGGAATAATAAAAAACGTTAAAAGTAAAAAAAGTGACAAAAATAAAAAAAACCTTTAAAAAACTTTTCACATTTATGATTCATTCTTATCTCACGGAGGGTAGGAGGCTGAGTGCCTGAGCACACAGTAGGTTGGCAACTTGCTCGGGGTTGTTTGCAAGTGACTGGCAGTGAGAATCAAACCGCAACGTGAAAGTTATGTAGGCTACGAGTCGACACTACTAACCACTAAACACTTACACGTACACATGCAGGTAGGTGTGAACAACTTGCCCAAAGTTGTTACTTGGCAGTGCAGCGGCTGGGAGTGGGAATTGAACCGTGGACCTTTCGGTCTCGATCGTATCCAACGTCCTAACCACAAGATCCACCAAGCCACCATATAGGGGGTCATCGATGATACCGTCGAATACAGAGCACTGTTAATTTTTATAGGCTGTCTGTAGTAATCATGCTGCTGAATGAAGCGGTCTGGTCACAATTCCCAATGCGTGTATTTGGGGTGCAGTCACAGTACACTACCACATGGTAGCTGTGGCCCGTCAGGTAACCCTATTTAGGCATACTTGTTTAGAGTTTTCCGGCAAAATGTAATACATCACACATGCGTGACGGACAGACAACAGACTAGCGTTTGCAATCCCGGGATACCGAATCCTGGGATCCCGGGATCCCGGCGATTTTCGCCAATTCCGAATCCCATGATTGACGGCGTCCCAATCCCGGAATTTCGAGATAACAAAAATTGTTAAAATTGTACTGTTTGAGTGTTAAATGACACAAATAACAATTCTAGCCATCTAATGAATAAAATATTTGATGCGCGTTAGAGTCCTACTCTTTCTGTGCAGTGTAATCAGTCACACTCACTAGGCCTACACTCGCAATACCTTCCGTAAAGTCGGCCTACTACATCCTCATGCATAAAATAAGTCTACTATGGATACCAAAACAGCGATCATTCTGTAAGCCTAATCCCGAAACGGGATCCCGGAATTACAAATCTTTAAATCCCGGATCCCGGGATTGAGAATTCAATCCCGGGATTGCAATCACTACAACAGACAGATCTTTAAAAATTTTACTTACTAGTTATTTACTTTTGATACTAAAACGGGTCTGCGCATGCGTGGAATGCGTGGTGTAAATTTAAGCGGTTTGTTAAATTAATTTTTTTACTAATTTCGTTGCACCGTATAATTGTATGCGTACTAATTAGCTGCTCATAATTGTGTAATTTACGCTGTATCTGTAGGTACATAGCATTTATTATTTAGATTATTTGAAACGGTGAAATTTATTAAGGTTTTGTGTTTGTTTACATCGTTTCCTTGGCGATGTCTCTTTTGAACATGTTAACAATTTGTGACACTGTGTAATGTGATGCAAATGTTGCATATTTGGAAAACTGATCTTCGTTTCGATAGACCATAGATGTTTTCCGTGCCAGTTATTTACTATAAGGAGGCCAGCCCAGATTTGATATACATATATGACTGTAACGTGTATCGGTATAATGACTTTATGCATGTTTTTAGGTAACGTCTTTCCGAACAGTGTTACTTACCTCATTTTATACCTGAGACTGTTGGACTTTATCTTTCTACACATTTGTTGTTTTAAGTTGTTTTGTCATTGTTTGTTGATGTCTGACAAACAGAACACTGTAGGAGTGATGGAAGCCTGGAAGGGCAGGGGAAAAGGTGAAGAACCACTGAAGTAAAATGAGAAAAAGAGAGTTAAGTGGAGGGAAGGGCCTTCCAGTATTTATTTCCAAGTTTATGCCAATGTGTGTGCCTAGATAAATAGGAGAGTCAGTGACATTTAAAATGATGTCTGTTTCAGAATTATGTTGAAAGATGTCAAATGATGTGGAGTCATTTATCCAGCAACAAAAAACCAAATTAGCACAGGAGAAGGTTGATCTGCAGCAGGTGTGTCTCTGTAGATCTGTGAAGACCGACTTGTCGTGTTGTTTTTTATATGTATCAGTGGTAACTAGTGACAAAAAGTTTTGCTCAGTTTCAAATAGATTGCTAGTTCAGAAATTTTGCAGTGATTATGTATTTTATTTTTATGTGCATTATATTTTATATATTAGATAAGAAGCACATAACATAGAAAAATGCATTACTAATATTGAGTATTTTTGCAGCATTAAGTAATGTAACTGCAGTTAAATTACTGAACTTTAGTTGAACTCTTGTGATAATTTATTTAGATAATATAGGTTTCATGTGTAATTGTGTATAAACAGCCGTAATGTGTTGATTGGTACTAACGTGACAGGGTGCAGGAAGACGAAAAACATGGAACACATCAAACAATGCACAGGTGATTCACACGCACCATTTTAATTTTTAATGAAATTTTCTTCAGAAGAACATGGGTGAGCCACTTGCTTACTTAATTATTTTTTTCTGTTTATTCCTAGGCCTCCAGAGCTGTAGCCTACATTTTCAGGACTCATTTTTTACCCTGCAGCATAGCAGCAAGTAGCGAATATTATTTGATCATCAAATAATTGTGGTTTAGTTGAACATTGGAACTCCTGCTACACAGAATTTAGTAAATTAACGTATGTGTGTTAATTATTTTAATGCGCATTAATTTTTTTAACACATGTTAATTTTTTAAGGTGCTCAATTATTAATGCATTAAATTAGTACGTTAATTTGACAGCTCTAATCAGTGGTAATCAGTGGCAAAAGCTGTATGACACAGTCATGCTAGCTATGCATTGTGTTGTTTTTTTTCTAAAGCCTGTTTATTAATTTGTTACAGTGCTTTTATTGCCTGCACTGTATTAAATAGTTAGGACATAGAACACAGAGACCGTATAAGGCATTGGCTGCTTGTGTAAATTGACAACATAGGCCGATGCTAATATTGGTGTTATTGTGTGTTAACAGCCAGTGATATTGGCTGAAAGTTCTCAGCAGGCTGAGCCTCAACTGTCTAACATCCCACCACTGGGAGAATATGAGGACTATCGGAGACAGTTGCAAGAGGTGCGGAGGATGGACTATCGCCAGCATCTGGCTGCTGTATGTGATGCAACAGCATTGCGTTGCTCTGATGCGAACGCAAACAGAATCTTAACTCCAGACAGCTTGAGACTATGACTCCTGACTTAAGATAACACAGCTCAAGTCTCTGACCAAAAACTTGAGACTCAGGCGCACGAATGCAACAGTAATAGACCGTAACAATATCGTCATTAAATTGATATACAGACAGTGATTACATTTCAATAGTTAAGTCCATACATTTTGAGTAATAAGTGGTCAGTAGCATATGTGATTGAACTGATGATGCTGAAACTTTTAGCCAAGTCTATTGTGTGTTACGCAAAGACTGAGGGTGAATTTCTTGTTCTTTTAGTTAACTATTTTGTTAGCTAACCACCAGTTTACATGTATTCACTATTTGACAGCACTGATCATGTGGGGTATGTCACTCAGCACAGGCACAGATATAATGAATATTAATGCACTCGATTGACTGAGTGTTGAAAAACCAGAAACCGCTCCTTGCTACATTTATCGTTTTCACGCTGCTGGTTGGCTAACAGGAAGGGCATTCGGTAAGCCACAGCTGCTGCTGCTAACTGCTGCAGCCGCTGCTGCTGCAACAGCGATTTTTTAGAGTTCAATTTTGGCACAGTTGATTTTTGAAAAACTGTCCATTTGAGAAGAATTTGAAATTAGTGTGGTAGCAATAACTAGTGCAGTTACGGTCTAATGTTGCGGTTTTAGGTTGAGTAATTGTAACATCACTACAGTCATGTTCTGGGAGGGAGTCATGTATATAATGTGATGTTTTGGTTTCATTCAAGCTGTCTTTCTGTGCGTAATCTGCTTACTGCAATGTAAGCTGCTTGGTTGATCACTGGTGAGATGAGTCTTAGCAGGCTGATAGACTATGTTATGTACATTGTGTGCCATGTAGAAGCCACCAATGCCAGCGGTGAAGAGTGTGTATGTGAAAGAGAACACACGTCCAGCGGGTAACGATGACGTGGGTCTCGTTGGCAGGATGGGTGCTTATGAAGAGAGTCGCAGAAAGCTGCGTGAAGAGCGCAAGCGTGAATACAACCAGTACCTGGCCAAGGTATATAAACAACGGTGCTCAGTGTGCTGTGTGGATGGCTGTATGTACATAGCAGAGTGTACTGGCTCTTGCAAATGCTCATCTGTGGCAAATTAGACAAATGCAAGACTCGTATATGACTCGTAATGTGACATCGGTCAGAATTATGCATTCCTGGCTTACCAAAATATTCTATTGGGAAGTTTCTTTGTAAATCTGTGCATATTAATGATTAATTATGTAAATCATTCTTCTACTGTCAGTTTATAAAAGTTTATAAAAGTTTTGATATTATTGGATTAATATTGTATTTGTGCAGTTATTTTATGGGGATTATATGCGAATATAATTATCATAATTTGCATCGTAATTTTCATAAATCTGATGGTATTGTAGCAGCAACATCATCTGCGTGGCAGGTTGAATGACCCGAATGCTGTAGGAGAACCCACGGCTCAGGTAATTAACAGTTTCTGATGTAACTTGAGTGTCTTGTGATTAAGTCTGTATTGAATATGGATGTGTTTGCTATGCATATAACATTACATGTTGTTTTGTATGTAAATTATTCTGCAAATTTACTGTGAGTTGTGTTCTTTATAATGCAACTTTGTGTTGTCGATTTTTTTGGTTAAATAAATTTTAACTAGGTGACAGTTTTGTCCGCTTTGTTATAGGTTGACATCCTTGAGTGCTTTAGTGCATAATAATTGTGTTTTGCATATTTATTTTAAAGTGTTTGTTTGTTTGGTGCATCTGCATAATGTGTAAGTTTTTTTTGACTGCTTGATTTAACTTAGAAAGTTCATCGAACTGATGATGGGTTTGGTGCATCAGTTGTACTTATACAAAACTGTTGAAGTTAGCAGTTTGTTATTTTTAACCTTGATTGTTGTTTTTTTTTGTTTGTCATTGTTACTTTTTAAAGTTTTTTTGAGGTTAAAGATGACTGATTCTGCATGTCATGCAACTTGTGTTCTTGCTTACTTAAGAATTGTGTTGCACACTGTATTTTATGTTTTTGGATGTTTTTGTGGATGAACATAGATGAAAATTTTGTACAAATTCTGTTCATTATGTGAGTATTATAGTTTTAGTAGCTGAATTAACTTTTATGTTATTGTCATCATTTGTGAAACTAGCATGTTTGTGATAAAAGCTGTTAGCTCAGTGATTATGTTAACTTATGAGACTGATTTGCCTTGATACTGATTGCTGCTTTCTGCACAGAATCGAAAGATCGATGAACAACGCCACGAGTACAATGAGTCTTTGAAACAGCAATCTCAGCAGCACTCGCAAGCTCGCATTCAGCCTCAGGTTAAGATGCTGCAGACTGTATGCATTACCTATTACAGCAATATGATACGTTGAAGATAGCAAACATTTTATAGAAGCCAGAGTTACTCCTTATACGAGGGTCATCCCAAAAGTTTCCAGCCTCAGCATATTAGACAGTAATATTTTTTACAATCTATACATTAGTGAAACGTACATCCTTTATGAACTCTAAAGAGTCAGTTGCAGATATGATGTTGTTGTAATTTATGACGTCACAGAGCATTAAACCGAAACGATTTGGAGCGCTAATGCAAACAGCATAGAATCAGGCTCACTGTCACATGGCAATTTTCCAGTCTGTAGCTAGTTGTACCAAAGTGGAGCCCTGTGGCATCTGATGTTGTGAAAGCACTAACAAATACATTTTTGAATTTTTCATTTGCATATGTGAATATACAATAGCCTACATTTGCGCTAGCTGCAAATATTAGCATTTGAGTCAATTGTACGACTTCATGCAAATACAAGGGACATTCATAAAGTTTTGAGCCTTAATATATTGGACAAAAATTTTTTATTGTCTTCATCACAGACTGAATAGTAGTTCAAGCCATGTGTTAACGGTGACTTCTCTTTCCTATGGGAAAGCCAAAAATTTGACCCCCACAGAATTGAAACCCATGATCTGATTGAGATAAAATTTGGCATGGTTGATTATGTCGGCTAGATGATTCCTTATGCAAAATTTCATGTAAATCTGCAGAAAGGGGGCTTCTCGGCAAATAGGTGAAATATACGCAAAAATTTAATTTTTGTAGCTGTACATATATATACATTTTTTTCAGAAACTCACCTACAAGTCAGACCCTTCGGCAGATTTTTGCGTGCAATGGCTCAAACAACGTGGTCTCGCACAAGGATGTGCCTTTTTGGGGTTAAAAAGTTTGAAATTAATATTTAACGTATTTATTCAAAAAATTCCAAAAAATTACAATGGAGCCTATGGGGAAAATTCAACAATTTTTAAAACGGTCATAACTTTGGCTGTGTATAAGATAGAGTCATAATTTTTGGTTCTAGGTATGGTTTTCAGGGATGGCTAAGCTAATGGTGTCACTTAATTTTACCCTGGATCCTCCCTAGTTGCCGTGGCAAAATGCCAAAAAAATTTGATTCCATTGAAAAATGACAAAATTATAGATTTTTTAACATGACCGCCTATCAATTTTTCAGCGTGAAAAAATGCTCAAGCTACAACACCAGTTCATTAGCATCGTTGAAACAAGTCAAACAACACAGTTAACTAATGATCAGATGCCAAAATTCCATTGGCACTAAATGTTTGAAGTGTCCACTGACAGCTCCAAGCTTTAACACAAGCCTTCAATTACTTAATTTGAGAAGTCTTACACAGTCTTGTCAGTTGCTGCTTGTGGTAGGTTGCTCCAGATAACCTGAAGCGATTCCTTGAGTTCGGCGATTGTTTTCGGCTTTGTTTTAAGCTTGCAGTAAGCCTCCAACATTGCACACCACACGTGATAGTCCACTGGGTTTGTATTTGGCGAATTTGGAGGCCACTGATCTTTTGTGATGAAATCTGGACAGTTGGCCCTCAGCCAGTTCCATGCGCTGTGCGCTGTGTGTGCTGGCACACAGTCTTGCTGGAAGATGAATCCAGTGGGCAGCCAGCGATTGCTTTAAAAGAACGATGATTTAGTGATAATTAATAAACAAAAGCCGAATCCTGTCCTTTGAGAGAAAATGCTACCGGAAGATTCTAAGGATAGGATGGACACAAAAGGTCACTAATGAAGAATTGTACAGAAAGATTCAATTGACAGAAACCCTACTGCAGAA
>Ga0209367_1000761_pt1 | contig 35520 bp, 22 predicted proteins | sample WorMetLIZISLAND2_FD_187412 | JGI IMG/M metagenome (GOLD analysis project Ga0209367, IMG submission 187412) | Marine gutless worms symbiont microbial communities from Max Planck institute for Marine Microbiology, Germany - Olavius geniculatus... ... | reverse complement strand
AAAAAATTTGGACGTCATTGTACAAAATCTGGAAGTCATGCAGTAGGCCTACAAGAAAAATTAAGCAAAAACTTAATGCAAAATAAGACTTACTACATATGCGTCACTAACGCACCACCAATATAGGTCGTGGTTTTTACATGCTACAGCCATGCAGAATAGCGCGTCTGTGGCACGATTGTCGTCTGTCGGTCAATCTATCTGTCTGTCACGGATGTATAGGGCTAATTGTGATTAATCAGTTCGAGATAGGGCCTAGATTGCTATCGATTACTTATAGGAAGTCGCATATTGGCTTTCAAATGACATGAAAATCATTGGCCTTGGATGACATTGGAAGGTCATGACCAAAGACGTTAGATAACGTCTTTGGTCATAACGCACTATGGTATGACAATCGTGCGGTATTGCGACTAAACGGTTAGTCGTAGAGGGTCTTCGATGGTACTATCGGATAGGGCGCTGGCGACTTTCTATAGGCTGTCAATAGTAACCATGTCTCCATTTGCAGCGGTTTCGCCGCATTTTCTAATGGAAAGTTTCAATAATGTAGGCGTATCTCAGAAACGGTGAAAGATAGGGCCAAGTTACCTATTAATCACTAATAAAAAGTCACATACATTGGCTGTCAAATGACATGAAAATTATTGACCTTGGATGCCCTTAAAGGTCAGTAGTGCAACAATAGGCTGTAGCGCATCTTCCCTAGCGACAGCTGGGCTTTCTTGTAAAAGCAAGCAACATTTAATTTTAGTAGCTTTATGCAAAACGAAAGTTGCAGTTTCTGGATCAAAACTGTTCACAGAATAAATTAATATGGTTGCCGTGCCACGTCTTCATGAAATGAAGTATTCAGAAACACGACAGTCAGCGAAAATTATTGAACCAACGAAACATTGGAAAGCAGATTCTGACGTTAATTTCCAGCTTATTATAGACAAATAAACGTAATAAGAAGCAAATTAACTTGGACGTCGTGACGTCCAAGTCTTAAAATTTGGGCGTACGGGCTGAAATTTTTGGGCGTATTTACGCCCAAACGTCCGCTATTGAAAACCCTGAGTAGGCCTACTATGTCGCAAGCTTATGTCTGTCGCCTGTTGTCTCTAACACGTGCATTGTGGCTAAACGGTACGTCTTGTCAAAAAACTGTCTGAACAAGTACACAGGGTTGCCCGACGGATACCCTGTGGTACGAAGTCGGACCTAGAACCGTCATTCTGCCCATCGGGGGTTCTGACTACACCCTTAAATATTTGCATTGTGAATTGTGGTCACATTGCTTCAGTTAGAGGCATGATTACTATTGACGGCCTATAGGAACTAAACAATGCTCTATCCAACTGTATTTTCGCCGACCCAATATGGACACAATGTTTTCTTCAAAAAATAAAGCTCTTTACCCCAACCCCAACATTTGCATGGCGCATTACGGTTAAACTGTATCAGCGAAATGGTTACTATAACTATAGCTATAGATATCTCTCAATGCCTTATCTGATCCCTCAATTTTCGATTCTCCCCTTTTCTACCAAACAGCGGTAATGCTTCACAAAATGCCAGGCATCACGGTCGGCCATCTTAGCAACAGCTGGGCTTTTGTTTAAATATACCTGAAAGCGCCCGGAAGCTTATCTGCAGTTATGACAGAGACTGAAAGAGCACCAACGCTAAAAGCTATTCACGGCCGTTCTAACTAATGTGTCTGGCGATAGTAATGTGCATTACTGTTGCCTGTAAACGTACAGGGTATGCCAAAAAATAACCCAACTTGTTTTTGTCACAACTTCGTCAAATTTCTACCAAATTTGATAATTTTTGGCAGACAGATAGCGAAGACAATAAAATATGTAAGGTGTGCTTATTGTTCACCTCACCTAGTTTATGTCAATGCATTACTGTGTAAAATGCAGATGCTCCAAATTGCTGCATAATGCTCAGTTGTTGTCTACGTACAAGTTTTAGCGACTTAATTAAGCACACAATACACTAAAATGTGATTTATTCGGCAGAATTATACGTTTGTGTAACAACTTGCTTCCAACTTATCAGAATTTAAGCCCAAAGTGTACACAATGGCTTAGACGTGATGCAAAGGCGTCATTTAAGGAGGGGAAAGCTGCAGTGAAGTGGTCTATGGACCCCAAGGATTTACGAATTTTGTTTTTTCCCCGGTAAATCGTACCTTTGAAACAGTGTTACTGTTGCAAAAAACAATACGTTACGCAGACTTAGACTCCCAAGAATTACTGAGACCCCCAACGATTTACTGAAATGACGCCACTGGCGTGACGCCACGGCTGACAGCGGCATTAACGATTAACTGATCAAAATGCACAGCACTCATTCATTGATAAAATGTGTTTTAAGCTCATCACTCAGTTATTTCGTTGTCTGCTGTTTTAGCGTAAAATGTTTAATATTATTAAATCCCATGGCGCCCTTTGTGGAAATGATAATGCATAAGTGAGCAATCTGATACTGATAATCACCGCGTAATGTAACAATCTGAAGCATCTGCGTTTTACACGGTAATGCGTTGACATAAATTATGTGAGGTGGATAATAAATGTACCTTACGTAATTCTATCGTCTTGGCTATCGTTGTGCCAAAAATTACCAAATATGGTGGAGATTTGATGAAGTTCTGACAAAAATAAGTTGGGTAATTTTTGGCAACCCTGTATAAAGAAAAAAAATTATCATTTCCCTGGCTACGTTCGGATGTTTATTAAACCGCTAGTATTGCAGTTTTTTTACATTGGCGTAGTCGTTACGTAACAAATACAGAAACAGTGCAACAACTAACTACTCTCAATTTCAAAGTACTCTTTTCTAGTCGTTTTATTCGTCGACGAGTCGAGAAATATAAAGTGTAGTTGGCTAAACTCCAAAAAGACGGGGCATATTTTAAATCTAAAATATCGACATTGTTCTACCGACTTTGTCGACAAGAAAAGCAAAAACTGTTTTGACTAGTCTGTGCAACGAATGGACAAACAAGGCTTATATCGAAAATGCAGAAAAATTACACAGATATGACTGTGACGCCTATTTCATCAAATTATTTGAAATATAGCCTTAACAAACCAAAATGTTTTTAGAATCATTATCGTTTATTACGCCAAAAGGCAGCAGCACACAATAAAATACACTAAAAAAGTAAAAAAAACACTAAAAACTCAAACTACAAATGCAAACTGTAGTTCTGCGAGAAAACTGTCGCAGAGTGGCGTTTACAATTGTGGTATTTTAAATACCGTAATTGCAAACGCCAAAATTTGCAGCAAGTTTGACAAGAATGGTGTTTACGTATATTGCAGGTGCAAATACAATAGTCGTTAACGCACTTTTTAGCTAACTGGAGTCGATTTTAAGCGTTTACAACTATCGTAAATAGATACCATAGTTGTTAAGAGCAACGTCGATAACTTAGCTGGGTCTTTGCTGGGGAAAACTCACAAATTTCTCCCCGAACTTTTTCATTTTGGTCTCCAGACATCTCGAGGACAAAAAAGTAAAGTCTTAAGGTGCGTTCTCACTGCGCGTGTTACGCGCGCTAAACGCGGGGAGTGGGGACCATCTCATTTGAATTGGTTATGTATTCGCTCTTCTACGGTGAGGTAAGGTTTAATTTAACAGTCAATTAAGATGGTCTCCGCGCTTAGCGCGCGTTAAGGCGCCTGACGCTCGTCACGGCGCGCAACACGCGTCACGCCGCGTAACGCGCGCATTGAGAACGCACTTTTAGTCTTGGTCTTGACAAAAAAGTCTTGAGAATTTCAAGACTTTTTGCTAGCAATTACTAACTATCAAATATACACCGTGGGCCATAAAAAACGCGGCACTTTACTTTTGTCAATATCTTCGCCGACTATTGACCAATTTTCAAAATTCTTTCACTGTCACACTCAGCAGACAATTTGCAATAATGTGATTATTATACATCCCACCACACGCTAATGCGTTTCTATAATGTATAATGTTTTTACATTGTATAATATAAATGTAAGCCAAAACTAACGATAATAACCCAAAAATAGGTAAATGAAAAATGAACATTTTGGTAAACTTTGAAAAAACACTTCAGACCAACATTGCAGTGAAGGTCTGTATGTCACTAGATTGTGTGGGTCTAACACAGTCTAGTGTCGTACAGATCATTTATCGCAATTTTGGTTAAAGTGTTTCTTTCAATTTTACCCAAATGTTTGTTTGTTGTTAGTGGTATGTATGCACATTTCATTGATATTCCACAAGGTAGTGTAAAAACGCATTTACGCCGTGGTGGGATGTGTAATAATTACGTTATTGCAAATTGTCTGATAAGTGTGACAGTGACAGAATTTTGAAAATCGACCAATAATTGGCGAAGATAAGGACAGAAGTAAAGTGCTACGTTTTTTTGGCCCACCCTGTAGTTAAGAGGTCAACTAATAATTATTATGTTATTGTGGTTACCATCGACTGGCATCGAGCAGCATGCATTGCATATTATTGGACACATTTAATCATGCATTTTTGACGAAAATTTGTAATCAGTGAGTGACATTAATATGCTGATACGTTTGACGATACGTGAAAAGTCGTGGTCTTGAAAAAAGTGTTGTTTACATCACTGTACTGTTGACGTAGACATCGATCGAGTTGTCTAATGCAAACGAATGTGTGTAGGCCTATCTCGTATGCACAGTGTTGTATTATTATTATCATCTAACACGCAGCTTCTGTTTTACAGCGCTAGCTGTGGAAGTTTCGTATCGGCAGCTGCTATACAGGAAGCGTGAAGACGCTATCGAGCGGATGAAGGATGCGAGATAAGCCCGTCTGAGATCGCGTCATGGCGTGGTTCCAGACCTTTGCTGACGGCGAATTAAGCGCGGTTTCCACCAGACGCAACGACAAAGCACGCAACGTACGCAACGTAACGGAAGTAACGCAAATTATTTAGCCGACGTAACGACCGCTTCTGTCCTGTGCCGTTAAGAAACTACTCACTCACTCACTCTATCCTGGCGCTTGAGTTTTTGTGGAAGCTGCGTTTGTTACGTCCTTTCTTGCACGCGTTGCGTACGATGAGTACAATTTGTCTACTGTGTGTTGTGTACAGACTGTTTTTAGCTTTTTGATTTTCAATTATTTTTCTTGTTTTCTTGTTTTCGGTTTCTACAAAAATAAACGCGACGCGTAAAATGATGTAGGATTAATGTTCTAAAACTACTTTGCGGACATAGTAATGCGTTGCAGCAGTAGTAATGAGCTATTTTTCGATAAGTAAATTGACTTTAATCAAGTAATTGTTCCGTTCAATACGTTTATAGGTGTGTCTGTTGATTTTATTAGTAGACACTAGTCCGTCGTGTAAACTTGGCTTCAGTCTGGAAGACTCTACAGCATGTGGTAGGTAGGCGCCGCACACGGTGCTGCCGGATCTAGCGCGCGTGCGCACACACATTCAGTGTGTGCCACGGCGGTGCGTCCGTGATGGTGCTGGTCTAGCTCACGAGTATGAATGATCTCCGTGTGCACTGCACGCCTAGCGCGCGATTCATGGACGCCTCCACTAGTCGCTCCGACTGTATGTCCGTCTGTCCGTCTGTCTGTCTGCTGTTGGATTCGTCAGCATGCTGCGCAACCCGACTATCGTCAGAAAACACCAACTAGGTAAGTCACAACACACACTATACGGCACTCGTTATACAATCATCACTATTGAACCGTACTGACAGTATCGCATCATGGTGGAATAGAACAGTTACTTGACCGAAGTTAATTTAATTTTCAAAAGTAGCCCATTTTTGCCACCGTAACACATTACTGTGCCCGTAAAATATCACAGCGACAAGATTGGCATAAAGTAAGTGCAGAAAGCACTGCGAAAACACGGTGCAAATCAGTAGTCGTGAAAACTCACCAGAAAAGTGAGAACTGCGTTAAAACCGAACAATAAAACGATAAACCAAAAAATGATAATAAGGAAAATAACACTTTTAGCAACTAAAATGTCTGCAACAAATGTGAAAGTGCGAAAACTGTCGTTTACGTAATGTTTGTAAAAGAAAAAATGTTTTAGTTTCTATTTTTAAAAAAAGCTCTTTTGACCGTTTTAATTACGTAGCACAAACGTTTTTCCGCCGGGTAAAATTACAATGTTGTACAGCATTTACGCTGTTTTCGACCGTTTTAGCGCAACAAATATTGTTTAGGGTTATCTGGCGTAAGTTAGCAGGAAGTAAGTAGTTAGCCTAAGAAAGAGAAAGTGTATTTGAATATATTGTTTATGCTTTATAGTCAAAATAAGAAACAGGACAAAAATAAAAGCGACGGATATTTTCTCAGTCTTTTAAAAGGATGTAATACGTTTACCTATGAATTACCGTTCTAAAACTACTTTACGGCCACATCAGTAACGTGTTACGGTAGTAAAAATTGGCTATACTTTTTAAAAAATAAATTTACTTCAGAAAAGTAGCTGTTTTATTCCATTTATAAGAGACGTTGGACGTCAAATTGTACATGTCCGTCTTGGTCCGACTGTGGTAATCGCAGTCTTGAGTACATGTACAGGGTGGGACAGCTAAAGTGGAGCCACTTTTATGTTTGAATAGCACGAAGAAACATTGGTCGATTTTCATAATCTTTGGCACGCAACATCGCGAGAAAACGTGACGTAAAATTCTGCAGTTTTGGTCACCATACTTTAATACTGTCGTTACACTACCTTGTAAAATGCAGAAGTCGCATTTTGGCCGCTTACAACAATTAATTAATATTGGGTAGCACATTCGTTAGCTGACTTGTATGTTGCCATAATTCTCGATACATTGGAAAGGATCGGAAAAAGAAGACTTAATTTATTGTTACGTCAGATACAAAACATTTGTAGTGGAACTTTTTATGTTACGTGTAACAACGATTTGTAAACTTGTGTCTGATTGTGCTGAATTTTTTACAAGGTTTGTAATATGATTTTTACATATAACTTTCACACGGCTTTATGTAGTTACTCCCTTAAGTTAGAAAAGTACAAATGATAAAGAAAAAAGAGAAGAAAATGTAGTTTTTATGCCCATAACTCTTTATAATATAGACGTGCATATATATGATCGCACCCTGCAGATCACCCGCTTGTTGTTAAGGAGGGGTCAAAATAGCGGTCCGGACGGCCGTTCGGACTGCCGTCCGGACCGCTAGTGTGATCCCGCCTTTAGCTTCGTACTACGGTTGAGTAATTACAATTGTTTTGAAGTTTTATGTTACAGTCTTTACCCGTTAACATGCGATTTTTATTTTTCAATAAAATTACAGAATGCATTAGAGATCCACATTTTTACAATCGAGGCGTAGGCCTATGCACCAAACACAGTATGCAATAAGTTATCCGGGTCCACTCAGCGTTTTATCCTCAATGAGACGAAAAATTAAGTATCGACTTTCGGCCTGGCAGCGGTAAGCGTGAGTACTGGCGAACCAACGGGTTAAGTCGGCGGTTGCCCAGCCCTGTTCTAAATCCCTCAAATGAACCGAATGAACTCTTGCAACTGTTCAGCCATAACGACGAATCTATAAACGACTCTCTGTTATGTCTATTAGGCCTATTATTATTATTTCTATTATTATTGTTGTTGTTATTGTTATTGTAGTACCCTCGCGGTAGTAGATATACCCGAGGGTGACACAGATATTCGGTACGTCGCTTATGGTAAAATTATGATGCAGAAGAATGGCGTTGAAGCGCTGCGTGCGACCCCACTGAGCAGCCGCGCTGAAATTGATGGACTTGCCAATATCGTTAGTCTATTATACTCTTATTCACACGATAGCGTCCGGTCTTTCTTCGCTTATCGACTGCAGACGTCATTACGTCAAGCAGAAAACGTGTGTACGGTAACATTAGCGGTCGGTTGTTAACGCTGGCGACGGTATAAATACTGTATGAACGCGCGCGTCGTGCTGTGTGCTCGAGCGTAAATGGCGCTATCGACGCCGCCTCCGCTTGCAGAACATCATAGCAGCATAGAAGCTGCTCCGGACGTAGGCTACTACTAGGACTATGTATACAGTACGTTATACACGACGTGTTTGATGCTTGCCCGCTTCGCAGAGGTGTGAGGACTTGCTTATATGAACACATTGCAAGGCGTACTTCCGTTAGCTGAAAAACAACAAGAAGCCCAGCTGTCGCTAAGATAGCCAACCGTACTGGTGATCCAAGGCCGATAATTTTTATTTTACCTGAAAGGGCGTATGCCACTTTCTGTTAGTGACTTATAGTTACTTTGGCCGTATCTTTTGCCGTTTCCCAGATATGGCCAGTATTCCGTTGAAGAGGCACATTTTTTGCTATCTCTCGTCCATTCAACCCCGAATTTGAAAATGTTCCTCTTGCACTAGATCGCTCAAATTTTGCGTGCCCAGATTTATGACAGAGACTAACTATTCGTGTAAAAAAAACTTTCCTTTACGACCTAATGCTTAGCAACATTGCATCCGTTACAAATGGACAGACAAAAGACAGATGCCAACCATACCATAAGTTTGGTTAAGTACGGTAGGCTAAAAACTATTATTAGTAACAATCGTCCTACTACAGTAATTATCTGTGTAGCAGGCTACCGGACAAGGCAGGCCTATCTACAAGTAAGCCGGGCACTAATTTTATGACCAGAGATAAACTTGAAATTTTAAAAAAGCGAGTTTTCGTGGACACTGTAACAGCAGTTGAAAGGTTCAGTCTCCGTGCTGTTGCCTTGCACGGAAACGATGCGATGCATGCCTTGGACGCAGTGGATACGACGGAACTGTGGATTGAGACTGGTTGCGGGCAGACATATGCAGCAGCACTGCACACGCTTGCTTCAGAAGCTGCTGCAGCCAGTGCCACGTCTGCGAGTCTTCAATCCATTCACTTACGCAGCGCTCCAGACGGGCGGATGGACGGCAGCGCATGGCGGCGGCCTACGGCGTTCACGACGAAATGGTAAATAGGCTTCGCACATCGCGAGCTGCACGCCACAGCCTGGCAATCAACAGCCGCGTTAGAATTGCCGCTATTACCTACCTTTTTACGTGCGCCGGTGTCGTAACCGATGACGCTGACTAACGGACCGACTGACTGCAAATAGGCCGCCGCATGATGACCATAACCCAACGATAATTTACAAGTATGCTTCACTTTGCTTTCTCTTTTTTGGACATTCGCAATAGTTGTTTAAGAGCGTTCTTCCGTCGCCAGCTCAAAACGTTTTTTCAACCTCTAGCCGTCTTTAGTGCCCCGCCTCACCCAAGTGCTTCAAATTCGGGGAGTTGCTCGCCGACATTATAAACGCTATATAAATTTATTTACTTACATACTTACTTCCTTGCTTGCTGGTTCGGTTGTCGAGAAACGTCGTGGCAAATGTGGACACGGATTTCTCTGTAGCGATAATTTTTGGCGACATATCGCAGTATATAGATGCATTTCGATAACCGAGCGATTGATTTTCGGACTCAGAATGTTATAAAACGAACTGCGATATTGCAGAATCATCCTACGATGCCAGTGGACTGCAAAAATACTTTCTAACTAGTGTTAACCGCTTCAGTTTTCTGTTCTAGCAAATCACGTTGTAAGATAATTAGGCAAAAAATGTCCAGCTTGTCAGAAGTATCCTTTAGTCGCTTCAGCACGAAACACGTCGCATTAGCCGTCATTAGAACTGATAGTCTTGTTAAACATTGACTTCTGAAGTCTACGGTTGCGGAGAGCAGATTGCTTTCTCTGAAGTTCAATCTGCTCGGTTTTCACCAAAATCACGAAATTTTCGTCGTGATCGCTTCTGTTGGCCGTCGTCAGCCAACTCGCTATCGCTATAGGGAATTAGACGAAAAGCTGGAAATACTTCAATTTCTGGAAACCTTTTTCAATATTTTAACATTGCTTAGCTTTTATGTCGTCAATATAGAAGCAAACGCAGAGCTAAAAGTCTGCATGTGTGAGTTCAAAATTTAGACCTGTGCGTTTAAAGGCAGATACCATTTCCCTGTAACACTCGTATAGCATGCTGTATGCAATAAACTTACCAGTATTGCATAAGCAATGGCTGTTTGGACCGCAGTCTTTACTGCCTGGAGTCGTCTGTGTTGTAAGACGAAATATCATCAGTTAGTCAATAATATAATACCGTAGTCTACATGGCAATACAGCTTTGGCCTATTTCCGTCACATTTGACTTTTTCCATATTTGCGTCAAAACCTAAAAATTAGCATTGAGTATGACAGACTTCGTTCCCCCTGTTTCCGTAAGTCACAGAAGTCTGCGGCATTCTATTAAAGTTGTGTATCAATGTTGGACAAAATGCAGCACTTTTGCGTTTTAGTGACTTGAATGAAAAATCAAAAGAGCAATATAGAACAAAAATCATTGTCCCAAAATGTACTTCAGCAGTTATAGGCCTACTGCATTAAATGTAAGTTAATTGCGAATTTAGACCTCAGTAATTGTGAAATTTATTTTCTTTCTGGTCGCGAGGGCATTTAATGATTAGACATAGGCCTGCGTCGGACAACGGCTGCTTATTATCTTATAGTCTGTCCTGTATTTTGTGCTGTTATTCGACGCAGTAAAGAGTGACTGATTAAATGCGACTGAGAATGTACCAAGCCGTTTGAATCTAAGGACAAAAGAACGACGCCAAAATATCCTGCAAGGGTTTACGGGTAGGGGAAGATGCAGTTTTCGGGACCGAAGCAATATCCTACCACTAGTCGGCGCCAGGGCACGCCTCAGCAGTCGTCAGGAATGCCGCCTTTGCTCGGCCAAGCAGAAAGTCTGCATGGCGCGCCCTTTCATTGGCGTCAACGCTCCGTCCGTAATCTGCAAACCTTGCTTTTCCTTCCTTACTGCTAGGCCCCGACTTTTGCAGACTTTAGTATATATGCTGATGCACAAGCTGACAGCGGCAGAGAAATCTTATTTTTCCGCACCGTACATATATACAATTCGCCAGCAGCGACGGCTGGAATCCTGCACGCAGCTTTGTTTGATTTAACCAACGACAAATTCGGCCGAACTGCATGACTCGCAAACTAAAGTGTGCACTGGCTGTGGCGAAGAAATAGAAATTAGTGCTGGTAACGATAAAAAAATTTTTAATAGTTAACTTTTTAAAAATTAACGATTAATTAGTCGTTAACCTTAGTTAGCCCTAATAGAAATGTCTTCGTCAGTAATACAAGATTAAGTTTGATTCAAAAGTCTAAAAGTTTCTGTCCGGTGGTAAACGAAAGTCATATGTACATCGTGTCTCAAAAAACAGTCAAAATTGTTGTCATCATAATTTTGTCAAATTTTAACCAACTCTGATAATTTTTGGCAGAGACATGGCGAAGACGATAAAATATTGTAAGGGTTACTTTTTTCACCTTGCCTAACTTACGTCAACGCACTACCGTGTGAAACACAGATGCTTAAAATTGTTACATTATACGTGGTGGTTATTTGTATCAAATTGTTCATCTTTGCATCATCAATTTGACGGAAGGTGCTACGCGATTTAATAATGTTGTGGTATTAAATATTTTATGGTAAAAATAGCAGACAACAACATAGCTGATGATAAGCTTAAAAACCGCTAGTCAATGAGTGAATGCCGTCTGATCAGTCAACCTTTGATTCCGCTATCACTCACCAGTGGCGTTGCATCTAAACAATTGTCTTTGTATGCGGAGCCGACTTTGAACATAAATTCTGATGATTTGCAAGCATGTTGTTATATAAACTTATAATTTTGTTAAATAATTTACACTGAGTATTATTTTGTGCTTAATTAAGTTATTACAGCGTTTTCTTGGAGAATAACTCAGCGTTATGCAACAATTTGGAACATCTATGTTTCACACAGTAGTGCGTTGACATAAGTTAAGAGTGGTGGAAAGTGAGTGTACCTTGCATAATTTCATCGTCTTGGCCATCTTTATGCGGAAAATTATTAAATTTAGTAAAAATTTGACAAAGTTATAACCAAAAAAATTTTGACTGTTTTTTTTCTGAGACACAGTGTAGTAATGCTGTAGAATAGCGGACTATCTGTTATTGCAATCCCTTGATAGTCTCAGCCCCTATACACATGGTCTAAGGTGAATTATGACACTGTGAGCGTAAAGGCGCGTACGGAGCGACAGAAATGAAATAAAATGAAAGCCGGAACGCGCGGTTTTTATTTCATTTCATTTCAATTCAATTCAATGCTCTCGCTCTGTACGCAAGCACTTTTACGAAACAAAATAAACTCTGACGGTGTTGAAACATGCTTTTTTCTGATTGCGATTGACGGTTTCTTCTTGTTTTTGTTACGTTTTTTTTCGCTGTGCTAGCTGATCAAGACATTAAAAACGTTCCATCGCAGCGGCTATATATGTGTGTTGCAGTGAATAATCATGGATAGCGACCACAGTCAGCAGTCAGAAAGTTCCAGACATGACGACCACGACGACCTCGCAGGCGCGTCTCTGCCGACTGTTTCCGGTGACGTCACTTCCAGCGGCGGGGGCGGGGGCATCGGTACCGCAAGAATGCGTTCCGCTGAGCCGTTGCCGCGTAGTTTCACGTTGGATTACGATCCGCTCGATCCGCTCTCCCCGCCGATGGACTACGCTACCCCGGCTGACGCGTGGCCCGTCTCGCCCACCACACACCGGCGACGATCAACCTTAGCGCGAAGGAAGTCGTCGACCGCGGCGAGACCGTCGGTCAGCCACGGTCCAGGGACGTCGTCTCCACCGGGTGTTCAACCACGTGGCAGTGTGACGCGCCGATCCACACGCCCGTCCGTCGCACCGGCCACCGGCGAGCGGCCACCGATCAGTGACGGGTGGGCGACTGCGCTGGCGGCTGCCGGAGTCACACCCGGCGACGCGGCCGCGGCGCGCCGCAAGGCGAACGCCCGCAAGCCGACGGTCAACCTCAACCCCCGACCTCCTCGCGCCCTCTTCTGCCTCACGCTAAAAAACCCCGTCCGAAAACTCTTCATCGACATCGTCGAGTGGAAGTATCCTTTGTTGCCTCCGCGGTCGTAACTTAGTCTTAAAATTTGCTTTGTGATTTATTATCTTCAACTGAAGAAATGCTAACGAATTCTGTTTTCTAACTACATCTAGAATTGTTGCCAACGTTTCGTAACGATCTAGAGAGTGTATAACATGTATGTGAGTGTAAGGAGAGTGTAACGAAGCATAAATCTAGACGGTATTAGCTGAAACGTGCTTATTTTACGAATGCGATCGATGCTGCGTTCTGCCTGGGACGTGTGTGATAAACAGATGCGAGAAAGATTTCAATCGTCACGTTTGATTGGGGTGAGATTATGAGCGGTTATAAATAACGTTGCAGATAGTGTGATGAGAGATATGAGGACGAAGCAGGTGACGAAAAGTTGGCTGGCAGATCTACATATAGTGGCTATAGGGGGTTCCAGACCAATGAAGCGCTAACGCTGAAAGCTTTCATCGATGATGGGAGTACTTTAGCGTCGCGTGCGATAGAAAACAGACCTAGCAGTTTGTTGCCTTAACAAGATTGTGCCACCAGAGCGTTCGAGTATTTCATTTTGGTAACGATCTTCGCCAACTGCGTGGCGCTGGGTGTCTACACGCCGTACCCGGAGAGCGACTCGAACGAACTCAACGCTGCACTGGTCAGTGGGCCAATCTTTCATATAAAGACAAGAAGCCCAGCTGTCGCTAGGACAGCCGACCGTACTGGTTGTCAGTGATGGCACCATCGACGACCCCTTACGACTTACCGTTTAGCCACAATACATCCGTGACAGACGACAGACGGACAGACGGACAACAACCGTAGCAATAGCTCAACAGTTACGGTCGGCTGAAAAAACTTCTTTCTGTTTTGTATATTCGAGGCTCTTAAGCTGCCTTTTAGGCCATGTCGCTGGGAGGCCGGACGAACCTTTGAATTTAACTTTGTAAACGGCATTGAAACTGGTAGGCCTACGTTAGCGCTCATATTGCTTTCTGTGGTTGATTTGTGCTGTCGTAAACGCGTCGATGATTAAAAACTCCCAAACGTGATAAACACTAATGACATTCGTAGCACTCGCCGTCGTACACATGCACTATCTGATAATTGTTGTATATCGTACGTGTGCGACAGCTGTAAATATAGGGTGTAATTTTGTCGCCATTCTGGGAAAAAGAGCTCCTGCGGCGATTTCGTGGAAAGCGGCCGAGGGCGAAAGATTGGGTTGTTGACAATGAAAAGAGTAAAAAGAGAGAACGTGCTGCTGGACACAGCTTCGTCGAGTAAATAAAAATCTACAAAAATTATAGAGCAGTGGGATAGAATTTTTTTTTATTACTTTATCGAGAAAGTATATGGCGTGTTGCATGTTGCTGTGGCAGGTCTGATGCGCTAAATATCCAGTATTTCGGAATAGATAAACTTCAGGTTTTATGTTGATTTGTTCGGCGTTTCGTGGGCTAAGCGCGGTAAAACGCGATTCCGACTGAACCCATAAATCAAATAATAACACATAACTTACTACGTTTATTTTTGTCACATTTGAATGGGCCACATTCGGGTTCGCTGCTAAATGTGCACATTTTTTATTTTTCCATATTTGTGATGTTTTTTTCTTGCATTGTTTTTTCACAATTAAAAGTCAATTATTGATCCAATTGCTGTAATTCTTAGTAGACCTACGTGTCGTAGGCCTATTCTTGCTGGCTGCAGTCTATACTGACATGCGCACATTTGTTTAGCAAGCTTAGCACGCCGATCATTTTATCAGCATTCCGGCAGCAGTATTATTAGGGCTATCGATCGACGTCCATATTTGTCGCACAACGTATGCAGTTTTATTTATTTCCGGCGGCTGATGGAGTAACGCTATAAGACGTTGGTGGATTGGCTTATGCGTTGGTTGGTGCAAGTTTAATGTCTCTAGACAAAGTGCCGCCGCCGCATAAAAATCGCTATAGATCTGGGTCGCCGCAGTTAGAACAAAAACTTTCACTCCTTTACATCACACTCACTTAATTTTAACAAGGAGCTTAGCTATCGCTAAGATAACCGTAAGATAACGTATTGGTTGTCAGTGGCCTTCAGTGTCATCCAAGGTCAATAATTTTCATGTCATTTGAAAGCCAATATGCGACTTCCTGTGAGTGATCAATAGCAACCAAGGCCCTATCTCACACCGTTTAGCCACAATACGTCCTTTACGGACAGACGGACGGACAGACAGACGACAGAAGACAACCGTACCATAAGCTCGACAGTCACGTAAGTACGATCGGCTAAAAATGGCATGCAAAGTACAAAAAGTGTTGTCCCGGTATTGACATATTGCACGGTCGTCCGTTTAGAGCTGTGCAAAGATAGTTCTAAACGTTACCTTATTTCTAACCTTTCACTTTCCGAACTGCATAGTGGCAAATCGCGGTAGCGTTGACGTCATTTTTTTTGTTTTTCTGCGTTTGTTAGTTTTCCAGTTAGGAGGCCGTATAGTTCAGACGAACGGGCAAGACCTTGGAATACATACACAATAAAAAGTAAGCTATTTATGTGTTGGCTGTAAATTTTTGAATGCATAACCATTTATTAACCGGTAAGTTCATGGCCGAGTTTCTCGCCTGCAGCGTGTGTCAGTTCAATATCAGAGCGCCAGGTTTCAGACGCTGTCTACGAAGGCCCGCAGTTAGTTGCCATGGCAACGGCAGTCGTATTCACTGGCGCCACCGATACGGAGAAAACGGGGCAATTATTCTCTCGAACTTCCAAAGGTCTCTTTTCCCTTTTCAGTATACTGTCCCTTTTAGTATACTGCCAGTTTTTGTGAAGCCGTTCGTAAAATGTACAGTGGTGCATTCTACTTCGCTGCTTAATTGCTCCCAGAAAGAGCCTCAAGTCTAAGCACCTAATTTATTTAGCTAACGACGCTCCTAAGTCTGCTAAGCGGCTGGTGAGGTGAATTCCCGCACGAGCGAATTATCCGCCGCTCCTAAGTTCATTAATGTATCGTCCTTGACGTCGCTGCGCTTTGCCACGCGACTATACGCTCACGTTTGTTTCGACTTCACGGCACTTCTGCGCCGTTCGCCAACAGCAGTAGGTCGCTTATCATTGCGTCGAGTTTGGCTGTTTTTCGTCGTAAATCAGCGGTTTTTACTGGCACGCCGACGTTTCCGCGTTCCTGTGCTGTTGTGACGGCGGCGCGGCGGGATAACTCTGCGTACGGCAAGACCGCGCTGTGCGGCGTCGGTTTGTTCGGTTCTTTCTGGTGGCCGAGTTGAGTTGAGTTGAGTTGAGTTGAGTTCCATGTCGCTTGTCCGTCGTCTTTTCATCTTCCCGTCGTCTCCAGCTAGCTCTGTAATTCATCAAAGCTGGTACCCGCTGCCCAGGTGCCCTGGCGAATATCGCTTCCGCTTGTGTCATAATACTCGAACGTAACGTCCGATGGCCAAACACGCGGTGGTTAAAAGTACGACGCCGTCTGGTGTCCGTGTCTCGAACCGTATACGAGAGTTATCGCGATTTATGTTCTTATTTTTCGTCGTAAGAGCATTAAAAAGATCAAGCCGCTCACCGTCCAAACTATTGTACACGCTGTGCTATAATTTATCCTCGACACATACCTCCCCTCCTTTCTCAGTCTGTTTTCACGTCACGGACTTGCAGTCGGGTTTGTCGAATGCTAACAGCCGCCAGCACGATTAATTATCGCACAACACCAAAGTCTACATGAAAACAATTCGAATGCGGTCAAATATTACGTTAGGTTTTGTTATTTTATTTTACCTTAACGCACATGTGCGAAGATCTCTGTGGCCGTGCATTGGCATAGAGAGACAGACGAATTTGTGCGTTTTTCTATTATTTTCGCGCTGTTTACTATACACGAGTTGAAGGCTATGCGCGTCATTGTGATGACCGTACCGCGTAGTTGCTGCTGATGCACTTATCTTTCGTTCGTGGTCAGTTTGCGTGCTGCCCCCCTGCGGTACACTGCGTGCCAAAACAAAACAAGTTACAAACAGCCAGAGGCAGGCGCCTATAGCTTATGATACCGGACGGAAAGCGTCTTCTGCCGATCCCGTGATGTTGTGGGAGCCTTTTTAATGTCCGAATGGAGTTTGGGCAGTAATAGCAGTAACACCGGAATATTTTCGCTGCATACATATAACTTTTTTGCTGTCGATAGCGCGGGCTTGACGTCCTATCTTCTACTCCGAGGTGACATATGTGCAAAGGCCCTAAATATTAAAATTTAGTTAAATGAACTGCAATAACAGTACGCTTTAAAGCTTATAAACTCACAAAATTGACGGAAATCAAGCAAACTGTTCCACATGCACACATTAATGACAGACGACGCGTGGTTCCCATAACATCACAGAACGAAACTGCGTTTGATTGAGTCGTTTCCAGCATCGGTGAAGATAGGAGAGATGCATTCGCCCGTTCGATCGGACAGTCTCTGTCGTGGTGAGATGAAGCCTTCTGATAAGTAAGCCCTGAGTTGGCGGTCGCCATCGATCAGGGCTACAGCTGACGGCGATCACGCGTCTACCCATCAGTCAGGTCCCACCGGAAACTGAACCAGTCTCTCGGCAGAAAACGAGATCGACGTTGAAACTGCAAGAAACGTGATGACGCCGCGCGTATATAGGCTACGGATGCTGCGCTGGTATAAATCTTCGTTCCTTAAATCCCCGCCAAACACGACATTCGTCAACCGTCAACGAACGCTAACGCAAACGAGAGAACAACCGATTTTGTTGCTTATAGCAACATTTGGTGTACAAACGACTCAAATTTGCTCGACACAAGGTTCGCCACAAAACGATTCTTTAGAGAGACTTAATATTTTACAAACGAGCTGCTACTTAGCTGTTTCATTGCAAATAGGTTTTGTTTAAAACAAATAATGTCACTCCTAGTGTCCGTTTACGCGTGTTTATCTGCACTTTTTTTCTTTTAGTTAGCGAATGCAATGCAAAATTCAATAAAGTTATTGTCCGTTATTATTACTTCTCGTATGTTCTTTATGCGATTGCGTGCATCGCTGTCTTTTTACAGCTATTGAGTAATATTATTGAAGAAACAGTACATATTCCACCTGTCTATCTGGCGATGTGCATCTCACGTCAGTAATTGTTGCGTGTCTATACATATATATGCTGCAGGTGTGCAGTGCAACCTAACACCTAAGCCAATACTAAGGTGCATGTACTGTAGGCCTATAGTCTTTCAGTGCGTGCAACGTCAGTCTGTCTGATGTCTGGCAGTGTCTTCGGTGTGGCGTAGTTGGTAACGCGTTTCGGCTGAAACGAAGTTACTCTACGCCGGGCCCGGTTAGTACTGCGATGGTGACTGCCTGCGGGCAGGTAAACCATCTCGGTGCGAAGCCTGCCAGCTAGGTCGACTCAGCCTTCTACCTTCCGTGGGACGGTAAAATGAGTAGTAACTCATTTATATAGGTTACGGAAGGTGGGGACATTGGTACAGATGACTGGGGTTGCCTAGCCGGCCGCTGCGCCAACCTGTGTCTGCAGGCTGCACACGGTGGCCGTGCGGCCGGCGGCTCTGGTTAGTGACGACAGCGCATTAGAGGCCTGCCCATGCTCGCGATGATGCGCTATACAAATTGGCAACCTTTACCTTTATCTTTACCTTTACAGTAATAATTGCGTTAGGCATGCTTTGGTAGCAGTGGACGACAGCGAACATAAGTATATAGCAGGGTGACAGGATGATCCCGATGATAATTGTACAGGTGTCTGTAAAGTCGATTACGTCTGTAATCGTTAATGTGTGAACAAATAATTTAATAATGCAAGTGTGTGTATGATATGCCAAAACGGGATCAAGTGCGTTACAATACGGCTGACTTGTGGGGAATTTTTGGAAAACAATTCAGACATATCGATCATTGCGTCTCAGACTTGCCGCACATCCTATAACTGGCCAAACTGGCGCAGCGTTGAGAAAATTGCCGGTAGCAGTGAGTTACCGGGAACTCGACAATGACAATGATTCATGCCCGACGCCGTAATTTGCGCTTTTCCGTCCGCAATTTTCGTTATGGTCTTTCCCGCGTCGTTCGTCGCACTAGCTTCGGTCGGACCCAGGCTCTGTGCTACGATCTTTATGGGACAGGAAAGACACCGTACACGTCCCCACAATATTTGGACTAGGATGACACTACCACGAATGCTCCTTTCCCAATATTTGACGAGTAATAGCAGTAACTCACCGAGACTTGTCATGTATAATTCCGGTCAGTCGATTCTCCGAGATGCCATATTTTAAGGCTAAAATGCGCCAAATTCGATGTCGGCTGGTGCTTTTACGGACCACGCTGGGGAGCTCACAGCGCTCCCCTAGACCCTATAGCTAGATTTTAGGGGTTACTTCTGATAGGAGGAAGGCGAAGGGAAGAAACGACAGAAAAAGGAGGAAAATGAAAGTGGTAAAACGGAGAAAATGGAAAGAAAGAAGAAAAAGGGAAAGGGAGTGCATAATTCGCCACCTTGTGTCCCTCCAACTGTGGAAAGAGATGGGCGCTCATGGTGACGTATAGTCTAGGCCTAGTGTCTCTCCTGTGCTTTCTGTGGTGCTGGTGCAGCGGCCGGCCGGTGCCCCATTATAGGATCGACCCCAGGAAAAGTCTCCCCCGGCCGACAATTTACCGGCAAAAATCCGCCCCGTCCTATAATGGAGAGACTTTTTATGGGGCCAACGATATTTTAATTCCGTGATTATCTTTCCCCGGGCGGATTTTTCATGAGGGAGACATTTTAATGTGACACCGGCGCTGGCTGTCGTAGAATGTCATTTCGCTTTCACGTCGTAAAAGCGTCTCGCAGATATATGCGACGACCGGTACGACGACCGTACGACGACGGGACATGCTTGTAATGAACCGCCGCGGCGACCAGCTTATGGCTCGGGCGAGCGGGCCGGTGTAGGCCTACTTGGCCAGACCGCCCGCCTCGTGTGGACAGCAGGCAGGCGGCTGGCGTCATGGCGTTTTCGTCGTCTACAAAACTATAGCACCGTTCTTGTCGTCGTGGTCGCGTATAGTCGTAGTCTAGTTGTAGTGGTGCGGGGTCTGGAAGAAGACCGTCGTGCGACTGACCGACGGAACCGATCACTAGCTAGTCCGTCGCTTGGTCGTCGTCGCTTAGCTGATCGATCGTGCGCGGCGAGGCGGCATCGATTTTCACGACGGCGACGGCGACAGCGGCGGGTGTAAGTGCGAACAGTGGTGCCAGTCGGCAATGGACTCTAGTAGGATGTAGTGTGGCCAGGCAGTCAGTCCATCCACTCGCTATCTGCACCATCCAGTCGTTTCGCCTCGTCTTTAACTGCCGCCGCAGCGCCGCTATAATACAGCCCACGACAACGACGAACACTGTCCGTCGTCCCATCCTATCCCATCCAGTGCAAAGTTATCGCATCCAGTCCTGCTTGAGTAGCCGCATTCATTCAGAGCAAATTGCCGGTATAGTCCGCACGCCTGGAACAGAGCGCCAGCGCCGATAACGCGACAATGGCAGCGATCCTTTTCTAACTCAGTCACTTGTGCTTCGTCGGAATGAAATTGTATTTCGTTTTTTACAGTCAGCGTTGGCGTGAATAATGTGAAAGAAATAGAGTTGCGGTATGAGAAATAGGTATGGGAAAGGAGAGCAAATAATACTTAATGAGCGCATTCGCGGAAGAGTCTCGGCGAATAGAATTGTAGTGTATTGTCGAAGTTTATAGTGACTTCTTTTGGCTGCAGGCAAACTGTATTAAAATAATGTACATATAGCTTTATCGTAGCCAAAAAAATAATGTTTCACAACTAGGACCTAACTTTTTTTGTTAGTAAGATTTTCGATAACTTCTGCCGCATCCAAGATTTTGAAACTTGGAAAAAATTAGGCTAATGCCGTATTTTGAAACTGGTTATACATAGAGTCATTGATCTAATGAAGCTTAATTAGGTCTTTTGAATGAACTGTCATATCTGAAACTAAAATTCTGAGACGTGAATTTAGCGTTGGAGTGATTCAACTTGCGACCGATGTAATGTATAATAATGACTCCCATATAATAACAAATCCCCAGTCATTATTATTTTTTATTTACCTATGAACATTACACAGAATAAACGAGGACATATACTGAATAAGCAGCAACAACGATTTTTAAAGAAAAACCTTTTATTGGTCACACAAGAAGTTAATATTATACTAGGGGAGTGTAAACTATACATACACAGTGTCCGGTAAAAAAACTGACCCCCTAGACATCATGCAATAAAAATATCAACTAGAAAGCAATCATAGCTCGCAGGTACCTCCGCCAAGGCAATGCTGTTCGCTAGGTGGCGTCACCGTCTTCTCTTTGCCAGCAGTTCCCGTATTCTCCCTTTAACGCAATGGTAACGAAAATTTTAAAGTGATCCAGAATCTAAGATTCCTGCCGGATTGCCCCCAAAATTGAATCACCTGTAGTTTATGCCATGTCCGACATATCCTCAAAATTTCAGAAAAATCCGTCCATAACTTTTTGAGTTATCTTGCTAACACACAGACAAACAAACAGACAAACAGACAAAGTCTGGCAAAAACATAACCTCCTTGGCGGAGGTAGATATAAACGAATTTGAATAAGCTTTCGTACACTTAATTCCCAATAAAGTCTTGAAGCGACTGCTAAATTTCGTTGAAAAATATTATTTCTTACCAAAATGGTTAATTGTTGAATATCGATAACAAAATATATCAGTTACCTATATGGTCTTACATAAGCGAATGTTAATGTTTTTTGACGTTGAATGGTCTGTCTGTTTGGTCAGTTTATTGGTGTGTTGGCTTACGCACAAACGGCACAAGGAGTACGAATTTCGAGCACTGAAGGCTGTAGTCTACCGAAGCACATTTATTCTATTCGCAGTCGTCGACAGAACTAATAATGGCGTAATATTGCGCGGGTCGGCAGTATATCGTGTGCATGCCATCATGGCGCACGCGCGAAAGATGCCGTGGTATGAACTTGTCGCTGACCGACGTCGATAATTATTGTGTTCATGCATTGGATACGCCAGGCCGGATCTGTCTCCACGATGAGAGAGAAAACTAATCAGCCGGCGGCCATAAGGTCGAACACAATCGCCCATCACGCACAGCAGATACATGAAGCACGTTCTACATGCTGTCTCCGAACTGCAGCAGTCCACTTTCCTTAGTCCGTAACTCAACCAAACTAAGACGAATTTTAAATATGTTATAGCTAAACGTGAAATATACGTTCAGCTGCTAAACGTACATATAATTTCCCAGTTTAGTTGATTTTTTGTTGCTCCATCGAGTACTTATATCTCGGAACGAAAATTGATGCACTTACCTGACTCTGTGGTGTTCTTCTGCAATCATTAGTAAGTAAGTAAGTAAATTTAATTTTTAAAGCGCACAATGTCAACGAGAAACTTACTGAATCTGAGGCGCTGAGGTAAGGAGTGAGGCGGGCCACTAAACATGGCTAGACAATGATGGCGTTCAGTATAGCAATAATGCAACTCCGTATAAACACCTTAATCTTTCGAAAGGCTATTGCGCGACAAGATTAATAAAGACAGGTTTTTAAAAGAGCAAAAACACTCACCGGGCTGTTTGCGGGACACAGTGTATATCACGTTAAGAGACGGGGCAAGATGTGACGTCGTCCGAGTGTCGTAGGTTACGACATCATGTTTTTGCTGCCAGATAAAGAGACTTGCCCTCAAGACTGGCGGCATGGCGAAGAGCCGAGATATCGGACAACGCTTTTTCGGCGTATCGCATCTTGTCTCTTCGGGCGATAGAATGAGAATGGCCGTATATGTAATGCATTCTGAAGTGCATTCGCTCGCGTCTGACGTCGGGATAGACTGGCACATCGGAACTCGGAAACGTTGGGTGCTAGAACTGTTGTGGAGGGCGCCGACGGCGTCAATAGGCGGACGAAACATCGATGTTGCTGCTGTTAACTCGCCTACTTACGAGCAGTTAACTTAAACTGTAGACACGTTTGATGTTGTGAAACGGCTTCGGGTGTAGCAATTTGAACGCCGATCGCTAACTATTGAGTACTCTGGTCAGCTGATGTTCGGTTTCGATTAATGTATTATGCCTACCTCACTACGAAAGACACGCTACCCAAGGAACCATTCACGGTGTCCGTCCGTACGCAGATTGCAGTTTTTTTTACTCTAAGACTCATCTCATCAAACCAAGTGCATTTTATCATAAAACATCGCATATTTCGATTTACAAACAAAATAAATAGTTCTCATGTGTTCTTCTATTAATCATTATTCTGAAAAATTGGCATTATTGCACGGTTTGTCTACCAATATGTCTACTAGCAATGGCGTATGCTTTTGATTTTAAAGTTGCTTGTCATGTCTTTCCATTCTCGGCCACTCGCTGAGTAGGCCTATACCTTTGTTTCTGCCGGACAAACGCTGTCTCGACGTTATCAATCCGTCACTGTCGTAATCTCCAATGAGACAGCTGCCGCCTCGCCAGGAACTAAAGCTGAGCTGCAACGAAATATAGTTGTAATTATAAACCGAGTGGCTGCGGCTGTACGAGTACTATACGCGTGATGAATATCGTAGGCCAGACCGGCTAGCATTCTTCATACTGCCGGGCAGAACGTTGCAAAATAAGCAAGAACTTTTTATATAGAATTGCACGTATGCAGCAAAAACGGTTAAACTGTTTAAATAGAACCGCATGTCGGGATTCTTTGCCCAAATAGCACTGATGTCTCTTGCTTTGGTTCCAGTGAAACGTGCCCGAGTTTGTCAGACGTACATAACCGATGCTTGCAGCACTGCCGCTCAGTGGCGTAGACATGGGGGAGGGATCCCAGCTCCCCCAATCTCAAATTTTTGTTAAAAATAAATATTAGAGACTAAGAAAAAATCATTACAATGCTGCCATCAGATTATATACTTTAATGCTATAATTGCACCAAATTTGATTTCGCCTGTGGCTTCGACCCACACTCGGCTGGGAGAGGGGCTGACAACGCTCCCCAGACTCTCTAACTGGAATTTAGGGGTCCTACTTCTAACGGGAGAGAAAAGAGGAGGGGAAGGGGACAGGAAACGGGAAAAGAGACTAGAAGAAAAGACAGGGGGTGAAAAAGAGAGGAGAAGGAGGGGAGGAGAAGGGAGAAGAAGCCCCCAATTTACATTTTGGCTACACCATTGCTGCCGCTTAATAATATAGCAACATTTTGTTTATTGGAATTTTCACAGGACAGTGACAGGGTAAGTGGTTGTCACTGCATTATGTGGGGGACAGGTTCCTATTCCGATAGTTGTTATTCCGATATCCACTACTCCGACAAACGCTACATCACGGCACGCCTGCAGTTGGTGCGAATGACGTAACGGTTTGGGTCCGCCGTAGCCACAGATGCAATTTATCTCTGTTTCTAACCCTAAGCAAATTTTTGTTACATTATGTCGTTACGTTGCGTTATGTCGGTTGGTAGGTCCATAGATAGTGTCTGAGTAGGAAATGGCCCTCCCCCCATTGCGTGTGACCAGCAAGTGTAAAAGTTACCGGTGTCACGACCTCTGAGGTGAATTACACGTGGTCGGCGTGAGATTGGTTGCAGCAGCAAGAGCAGTTAATGCGGATGGAGGACAGACAGAGCGAATGCGTCGAGTTGCGTGCACGGTTCATCTGCGTCGATGCAAGCGTGTGCTGACGGCGACTGCGCGCCACACCATCATTGCAGAAGCACACCTCACGTATATAGCGCGCCAGCAGGCACGAACGCAACCAACGGCCTGTGATTTCACTCGCAGCCGCGGCGCTGGTCGAAATGAACACTTCCAGGAGCAGAGAGGGAACCGTGGCGTAAGTGGGTGATAGAGCCGCCGGCTGCTGTCAGGGAGAGGTCAGCGCGAAGGCCGCCGGTGCCGTGCGCTCCGAGCTGTTAATTAACAACACGGACAGTGATGGCAGTGGTAGACCGAGCAGACAGCGTGGGAATCTGTTGGTCCATGCACGCACACCGCCTGACTTTACCTGCGAGACTGTGTATCTCCATCCGTTGTTCGAGGCCGACCGTCCGTCCGTCGGTCTGGCGAGTTATGGCGCGGCTTGGATTGATGATTCGTGACGTAACGCGTGCTGCTGCCAGTCTGCAGTACTTCGCGCCACCACGTATGTCATCACTACCACTGCTACTGCTCTCCGTCTGTCTGTTTCTCCTCTTCGCCTGCGCCCGATGCCGACAAAATGTTTTCTCGCTCGCCTTCCAACTTGAAGACGTTGATCTCTCCGTTCGCACGTTTGCGACTGCGAGGCAAAAGCGTGCCGCAACCGGTGAAAATTTGACCGAAACGCCCGAAAACTGAGTGGAGTGGCCGGAGAGCCTGCGAAACTCTGTGCGATAGTTCCGGGTTCAAATTGCTTGAATTCTTGTCGGAATGCCATTCCAGGCTTCTTAAAAGCGTTCGGGTACTCCTCGACCTTCGCACGATACCAAGTCCACTAATATTGTTTGGCGTGCACACTGCAGCTTCTTATTTGTGCTAAACTTTATAAGGTGTTTACACGATCCAGCAAACGTCCAGCAAACTTTCAGCAAATGTATTCAAAATGCACGCGCTAATGCTGGACGTTTGCTGAATCGTGTAAACACCCTGTTAGGCCTAGTCGTTTTTAGTTCGGTTGGACATATTTGTGAAGCTTGCTAATTAAGCTAGAGTGGCCTTCTGTTTGATTGATTGGCATAGGACTAAGACAATATGGGATTAACCCGTTGAACGCTACTAAGCGTCTGTGTCGTCATTATTTGTTAATTTATCTATTTTATTATGAGTCAGAAAAAGCGCGTGAAAAATTTTCTTGTAGATACACTTGCCGTGATTAGCAGTGAAGCTGTGGTCTACAGTTGTATTACGAGTCGCGGCAGATTTAGCCATTTTACGCTCGATTAAAAAACCGAATATGTTTTGCTGGAGCGTCGAGTTGCTCTCTGCGTTCGTTAGGCGTGTGTCCGTTACAGCTGCTGTCACGGCGGACCACGATGTTTCGTCGTTTGGATTCAACCGAGAGATATTTACGCGCGTAATTACCGACGACGTGAACGCACGTACTAATGGCCGACGCTCACACCGCAGCCGACGCACAGCACGCACGGAACTGGAAGCTGCCTTGGACGCCGCTGGAACAACAACACCAAAGTGACGGACGGACGGACGGACGTAGCGGCCGACTAACGACTGGCTTCTGCCACCCGGGAGGGATTTAGACGCACGGACCGAGCGGAGCTCGTATTGATTGGGAAGGACGGATTGCTGGGGACTGCGAGTGAGTGAAGCAACCGCAGCTATAGCCGTTCGTATGACGCCTCCTTGTACGGTCTCGGTCGCGTGCTACACGTCTCTTGCTTTTGACGACTTTCGCTATATTCGCGTATCGTTATTGATCTGATCTGATGCGCTAAGATGCGCCCGCGGGATACAGCTTAGACCTGCATCACTACGACGTCGCCCGTGCATTCTATAAGCTTATTGGCGGTGCAGTTTTAAACTGCGTTACGCAGAAACCGTGCGACGAACTTGATAGCGCAGGGGGGGGCGATGAATTTGCAAGAAAAGGAATTTAGAGGAAACGGAATTAGCAAGGAACGAGGTGGAATTTGCAACGAATGGACTTTGCAAAAAATGCGTATGCCTATAGCCTAACTGGATTATGTTGTGTCTATCACATTTCTGCAGGCGGCAATATTTGGCCTGCTATATCTTCATATATCATGCGAAAGTGATTGCATTTTGTTTGTAACATTGGAGATTAAGGTTAATTTAATTTTAATGAGGCATACAGAGGTTTATAAATGCAGAGGTAAACTTTACGCATGCCAAAACCAACTGTATTTTTAGCACAACATCAAAAAAGGTGTCAGGTATTTGAATTGTCGGTACAGTAATTTTTGTTCTCAAGTTGATACATTAACGGTGTTGAAAAATATAATCTTTATTTGCAAGACTGTTTCCTTGCAAATTCTATTTCTTGGATTTTATTTTTCTTTCAAATTCTATTCCTTGCATTTTCCGTTCCTTGCAAATTCCGCACTATACCAAAATCAACCGTTTTTCTTCCATTTTTCTTTCCTTGCAAATTTTATTTTTTTATTTTTGCAAAATGAGGCAACCCAGCACAGCGTAGTAATGAAGGCTTTTGCATAAAAAGCCACCGAAACTTGCAAAATTGCCCTGTTTATTTTAAACATTTGATTTTTACTCCGCGCACGTTACGTTCCTCACATAGCGAAGAAAACTATATTATGAGATCAGTGTAATAGTGACGACCGACCAACGACCGACTGACCTTGCCTTCCTGGAAGAGCCTTCCTGGAAGAACTTTAAATGACCATATCTCAGCAACCGATCATTCGATCCACTTCCGGTTTGGTTCTAGCATGGGGTTGTCGGGGTCGGCCAATTTAACAGAGCCATATTCACGTCCAACTGACCCCTGTTGCCATGGCAACAAAATTTGGGACAAAGTGGGCTATAAATCGGTTTTTGTAAGAAACATGTCTTGGATTTTTAGTTGCAGTTGTAGCAGTAGTAATAGAGTAGTAGTAGTAGTAGTATCGGCGTTTAGTGAAATACGTATACATTAGACTGGTTACAATCTAAAGAACTTTTTTGTTGATTTGATCTGGTGCGGACGTCAGCTTGAAGTCAGCACGGGCTGTGTGAGACAGTGTGCGATCGATCCGTTGTCGAATCAGTGAATAGCATGGCCGTGAATCTGCCGTATACGTGTAAGTGCTTGTACGTGACGTTTTCGTGTTAGCAGGCAACGACCCGCCAACGTCACCGCGCCAACACTGCGTGCGTGCTTGCTCACAGCGAGCATAATAGACGCGTTGGCCCGTGTTCGCAGCTCACTGCTTAGCTTACCTCCGCGTAATCGGAAGGCGCATGCACGAGGCCTGTGCGCCTCGAATCATCACGTCCGAGCAGCGTAATTACGCAGACGATTGATGCAGCAGCTGGTGCTCTGTGGCGTCTGGCGTTGCCATGGCGACGTAATTGGTCACCGCTGCAGAGATAAGGCATCACAGTCGACAATACCGCTCCGCGTCATGTGACTCGCTCGAATCATTCTAGCGCTGCAACAAGACTCGTCCGTCATTTAGCGATCGACGAACAACGCGCACGAGCTATACACCAATTGTGATGTACGACCGATATTTGTCTGCTATTATTTACGAAAATACCGCATGCGGGCAATGTGTTTCATGTCTGTAAAAGCGCCCGATATAAAAGCGCGGAAATAATATGCATGAACTAATGTATTACCTACCGTATAGGCGCTTCTGTCTGTTTATAGGTGGTTTTCGACTTTTCCTTGCTTCTGCGTCGTGCGTGCGTGCGTACGTGCATTTCGCTGGTTCAGCATGGTTACACGAAATCTGCTTTCCAGTGGAAATATCTCATTCAGGTCGTGTCCGTGAAACGACCCCTGACATTTTCCACCAAGTTACAGAGTCTGCCTTGTACGGACTATACCATACGCTCAGCTGCCAAGATTGCAGGCATCAACCAGATAGCGCAGATTTGCTTCCATGGGCCCGCCATATCGAACTGTAACAGCCTGCCATCTTCTCTACATGACGGTAGCCTATGATACGTCCAGGAGGAAGTAAGTTTAATTGGGCGTACATCTGCGATCAAACTAAAACTAATTCGAAACAAAGTCGTACAATTCGCGCGAGTGCGATTTTGCTGGCATCGCATTGCCGTCGACGCTTAGAGCTCTCGGTCGCCTGTCGTCGGCAGTAACGCCGTTCCGTTGCGCGGCGCAATCCATCGGATCGACCACCGCGGTCCGAGTGCACGGATTATGTGGCCTGAAACGTGACCAGAATCAATCGCACTACTATTTAATCATTCTCCGACTATCGCGGTAGCTGCAAGCACGCCGTCTGCCTGTGACATATGACGCGTGACGTCTTTTGCAAGTGCTTTTTGCTGACGGCGCGATGACGGCCTACAGCTTATTTAGAGACGATCACGATATTATAGGCCTAAGTCGCATGCCGAGCGAAAAGCGACAACGACAGCAACAACAGTAACAACGACAATGTCGACGTCGTATTGAAATCTCAGCACAGTCGCGTCGGCACCGCACGCGGTCGGCGATTGCGTCGTAAATTTGTCGTTTATTACAGCCGGACCGCTGTCTGAACATTCGCATGTCAGTACACGCATAAAGGCATCGCCGGTAGGCCAAGTCAGCGCCTGAAGTGCGCTAATGAAATGATACCGTTGCGAAAACAAGGCGACTGAAATCGCGAGACCTGACATCGCGAGAATGGACAACGTGGCACCAGATTGCAAAGATGGGAATCGCGAGACCTGTTTTACTGTTCGGTTATCTTATTGTAGCGTTTTAGTGTTTTACGATGCTTCTGACAACGTGAAATGACGCTAAATGACTATTCCATGTAATCTGTAGTCGCATTGAATGAACACGCGTTTAGTTACGAAAATAACAGCACAAAGAATAAACAGTGACACCCGTTTAGTTAGAAAAATAATTATCAGCAAAACAGCACAATACATCAGTATTATATAAAAAAACCTTTCAGCAGTAAAACGCTAAACGTCTCCATCGTACGCTGTCTACGAGAATATACGCATAACCATAGGCCGGACTGACAGTACTGTCTATGCTCGCTGATGAAGGGACCCTCTTTGCTCAACTTCTGATCTTGACAGGACTACGTTATGTTATTGGTGGGAGATGACGTAGTCTAACATTGAGCAGACCCAGCTAATTAACTCAGGCAGCAACTGGGCAGCAATTTGCTGTATTTCAGTAGCTGCCGTGGTGTTGGAAGCGAGCACGTCGCTTCGCATTTGTATAGAATAAAGAGGGATTTAATCGGAGCTATATCACAGGCTGCACGGTAGCGCAGCACTGTTGTAAGGGTGACCAGCCGTTTCAATGGGAAACTGCAAAATTTGATACAGTGTTGAATGTGCCTTATAGCAGCTTAACCCCCAAACATTCTATAGCCCGTTACCTTGGAGCTAAATAGTACCCCATAGCTACCATAACTAATAATCTGGTGCCGCGTTGTGAGGTCTCGCGATTTCAGCGCCCCCGCGAAAACTTCCATTAGTTGAACACGTCGTTCGACACATGATGCGCGTTGCAGGTTTCAGAAGATAACACGCAACTCGGGCATCTGTATGTAGTGTGTACGCTTCATCACAGCCTAGAGTGTAAATGCGAGTATAACGAGGCATACACTCCGGACCATAGATGTAAAAAACATTTTTATGTTTTTTAAATAAAAGTTTAAAAAGGTGTTTTTTGTTTTTTTTTATTTTTTATGTTTTGGATTTTATATGTTTTAAAAATATTTTAACGTGTTTTGTGCTTTTTAATGTCGTGTTTTTTGTTCTTGTTAAAACATAAACGTACCAAATTACAAAAATGTTTTTTTTCATGAACAAATTGCGTTCAGCTGTCTTTGATTTGTACATTCAGTACATTCCGGTTTTTAGTCTTTACAAATGGTAGGTTTTTGTTTTTAATTATTTGAGTTAGATATTTTTGGCGTGTATAATGGCGAAAAAAGTAGCGATTGGAAACATCTGCAGTTTAATGTTTTTATGCATGTTTTTATAATTTTTTAATAAAAATTTTGAAAAACATGTTTTTCTATTTGCAAATTAATGTTTTTAACATCTATGCTCTAGACCGTGTTGAAACGTGCTTATTTCATGATCATGATCGACGGCGTGCTCTGCGTGAACGTGTGTGTGATAAACAGACGTGGGACGCGTTTCAATCGTCACGCTTGAGTGGAGCGAGATTACGCTCGCGTTTATAGCACTGCAGACACTGTAATAAGATACATGAGGACTTGGTTCAAAAATAGTTCATAAAATTATTATCAAAAATTAAACAAACATCTGCTTCATACAATTTTTTTGTCTGTCCCATTGCTATAGCATAGCATGGGACAGATTATAAAATCACTTGTCATTCTGTCAGTCTGTCTGTAAACACTCTTACGGCCGCAATTTTGATTCGATTTTGATGGAATTTTGCACAGTGATTCGGGGCCCGAAAAGTAAGATCGAGTTTGTTTGGGATAAAAATCCGATAATTCCTTCCTTTATTTTACCCCAAATTTTTAAAAATTTGCATTACGGCCCATGGAGATTTAAAAGCGGTATAACTCGGTCCCCGTAAAAAATAATTGTGCGCTGTTTGCACCTTCCCTCCCCCCCTATTTTCGGGCCCGCGCTATCCGATGTTGTAATTAAAATTTTTCCCTGCTGACCCTTGTTGCCATGGCAACGAATTTTGGGACAACATTGATTACAACTCGGCCCCGTGAAAGATAATTGCGCCCTGTTTGCACCTATATACTCCCTTTATACGCAGCTGCTAGGCTGTATAGCGTGGCAATGGGACAGATACTACCTCGTTTCACAGAACGTATTTCTAATTTTAAAATATAACTAAAGAGAACGGAGATTGTAAACACAGCTAAACGCCATAATGTGTTTTTTATTACAAACTTGGCTGCAAAAACCGAATAGCCATACATTTTTGACCACGAGAAATCGTTGCAAAAACGTCTTATTTATTCATATTGTTTGAATTGCTGGGGGTTGGGGGGTTGAACCCCCAACTGTTTTTTCAACTCCCTAACACACTGTCAAATTATGTTCTGGGGGTCAGCTATATACTATATACGTAGGATTTACGTCATAATTTTGGTCGGGCTCCGACAGTAGAAAAGTTCAACTCATCAGCTAATTTTTTCCAATTCAAACACTGTTTATTTATATTTAACAGTGTTGTGGCAACAACAAACGAAAACACTCATGCATTTCTACAAGGTATATACAGCTGATATTTAATGTTTTCATAAAACAACCGCCAGTCGCAACATTACAGTGAGTGAATCATAAAAATCATCTACACTGTAATAACCGTGGACAATGCGTATTAACCAGTTTTAATAACTACAGTCATTGGCCAAGTAAGAAAGAATCATGATTTGAAATTCGGATAAAATTAATTATTCAGCAAAAGTCTTTGCTAAAGGTTATGTTATCTGCAGTCTTTTTTTAATCAGAGTCCGAGTCACGAAAATAAGGATAGAGTGTACTGCCAGACCGAGTGCACCTACGTGCACTGCCAAAGATTAGTCTCCGCAACGAAAACTCGAACGTCATTCACTCTTAGTCTTCGTGCTGAGATGAACTTCCGAAAAGGTGGAATACTGACGTGAATTTATGGGCGCCATTTGCAAAAAGGTTATCATGTAGTTTACTGCTCAACGCGAAGAAAGACGATCGTATCGACTTTTTGTTTGAAGAAAGCCTTCTCACGTCACAGGAGCTATAGGCTCAGGCGTCGAGTAGCATCACTAAAACAGACAGCAACGGTGACAGTAGGCCTGTACGCAGTCGCAGTTGTCACTAGAGATGCGCAAAATGTACAATTAACTGTACAGTTTTCACTCCTATTTTAGTATACACAGTGCGTTTTTGCGAGCTTTTTAAATACGGGAGCCCCTTTTCACTCGCACTAGCTTTCTGCATACGTGTTTTTCCATACTTTCAGTATTGGTGTAACTGAGTGCCTAAAAGTTTCGAGTGTCACCGATCGCCAGGCAAGCAAAAAATTGCCCTAATGCTTATGAGACGCGCGACAGCCTATAGCAGTTTCTGTTCGCAGGTTGTCTTGGTTTATCGCTATCCATTTCGTCGCAATTCACTTGTAACAATGTGCGCCGCGGCCGAAAATCGCCAAAAAATCACTAAACCCCGCAATTGTTGGGGCTCAAAGTTGTGCGTTAGCAAAGATGGCGAAAACGCACAGGTAAATAACGTCCTAACTGACGTTGATGCCACGGTCGCTGTATTCCTTCGCTTCAAACCTTCGAATTATTTGCTAAATTACGCTACTTCGCAAAACGTTTCTCGTTTAAGCGTGCCCAGTTTTGCACTAACTGTCAGAGAAGGCGCAGCAGTTATTAATATTAGATGAATGTAAGCACGCCTGCGACTGGCGGCTGAGTCGTTAGAGCGTAAAGACACGAACGTACGTCATGAGATGCTACAGTAACATCTGTCGCCAAGCTAACAACCAATACGATTCAGTGCTGTAGTGATATTTTTAGCCGACCGTACTTAAGTAGGCCTGTCGGTCGAGCTTATGGTACGGTTGTCGTCTGTCGTCTGTCCGTCACGGATGTATTGTGGCTATGCATTCGGTCGTAGGAGAAAACTTTTTGCAAGTATAATTAGCCCTTTGTAGGGGCTCTCTGAGCACACAATTTGGGGCTGCAGATTAAGGGGAACATTTTCAAAAGTGGGGATCAACAGAGGGGGTAGGAAAAATGTCAACGACAAACTAGCCATATCTCGAAAACCGTAAGAGATAACGCCAATTTGCTTTTGAAATGTGTCTCGGAGTTCGAAATCGCCAAAAAATCCATAAAAACCGTTATTTTGGCGTTCAAAGTCATCCAAGGTCATTAAATTCGGTGGCAATCGAAAGCCAGTGTACGACTTTTTATTAGGGATTAATAGTAACCTAGGCCCTTTCTAGCACCGTTATACAGCATTTTATTTGCTGAAAATCGCAAATTTTTTCTACCCATTTAGCGTCCTCGTTCGGGGTGACCCTTTTCGAATTTATGGAAAAGCTTTACGGTACCTGAAACTAGAGTCTTCCAGGCAGCCGACGGTGAAGATTTAGTGATCCTAGCTTGCACCGTTTTTGACTGATCCACCTGTGTGACGGACAGACAGACGGACAAACAAACGGACAGAATTGCGATGGCTAAGACGCGCTAAAGCAGTAGCTGCTTTCGCGCGTAAAAATCAGTTTGATGTAGTCTGTGCTGTCGCCACGGCCGCTACCTTTTTATTATTGAGAACCATACGTGTTGAGTGACAATGCGATGCACATTCAGAACAAAATAAGACAAATGCGATCCACGCAAGCACGACATAGGCATCTGTTGTCCAGCGCACGATCTCTACGTCTATATAGATTAATGTGACTGCGATTATTTTGTACAATCGCAGGGACGCAGTGATCGAAGACATGACCGGTGTGCAGAACATCCGTCTGCACACAGCGGCTGTCCGTCTATCTGTCCAGTAATCACATCTGCCACGCAGATTCCTCCACGGCGCCCGGTTTTCCCCGTGGACGGACAGCCTGACAGCTCGTTCTGAGTGGCAGTGGATTTCCTCGTGGGTCATTACGGACAGTCCCTGAAGGCCGGTCGGTCGGTCTGTCGCGCTGGGCGTGTCGTCCCGCGACGTCGCGGCGACGGAAATACGTCAAATTCGAAGGACGGGCGGACGACCGAAGCAGCGTGCGCTGACCGTACAGCACACCGGTCGGCCCACCGGCAGTACCAGCGAGCCCCAGCCAGTCCCGTGCCCCGTGCCCATTGTGCGCCGCAAACAAATTGCAATATTGATTCTTAGAACGTTCTCAGCCTCAGCACCGTCGTTAATGCAATAAATAACCCGCGCACTGCCGCCCCGAATTCGCCGCCGTTTATCGTCGAGAATCCAGTAGCTGAAGACAGCGGTACTCACCGATAAGTAGCCGCACGTGGTTCAAGCTATCTACCAGTCAGACTGTGCGCTATGACGGAGACTCGCTTGTGTAGTGACGGTGAACTTGATTCTATGCAGATAATGCCACAGCAAATACACTACCTTGTCCGTCATTTTGAACGAAAGTAGAAGAATATTCATAGGTACGTTTTCCAGTAAATAAGCGTTATAAAACTTTCAAGTCGCCGATTTAACACTTAGTCGCGATGCGCCGCGATCTCAGCGTCCGAACAGAAGTGTATCTAGCAGACATTTATGTTTTTGAACTGTCTAAAGTCAATGCCAGTGTTTGACAATGACGTGTCTCGAGTGAGAAGAAGAAGAAGAAGATTCCGCATAGACAGCTAGGTCCATTGCGAGGGAGCTCATCCCCTTGACGACACTTTGAGCCGGCGAGGGCGAAGCCCAATTAAGCTAGCATACAGCCCAAGTCGGCGGGGTTAACCGACTGGATCGGTATACTTGCAGTCCTGGCCACGGGGCCTACTGTTGCGCAGAACTCGCCGTTTCTTCCCTACCGATGGCCTTGACCACCGCCAGTACTCATTTTACCATCCCACATAGGGTAGAAGGCTGAGTCGTCCTAGTTGGCTGGCTCCGTACTGTGGACAGTCACCCATCTAAGTACTAAACGGGCCCGGCGTAGAGTAACTTCGTCTCATCCGAGACGCGTTACCAACTACGCCACGCCACCAACACTCGAGTGAGGGTGTTCTACAATTTCGTGCATCTGTTTTCATCAATCTGGCTTATATCTAGCCCTAACGGTAGATCGTCTTCTTTCAAGAGCTTGTCATAGACTTTGCCAGTGTCACGAGTCGTCGCCAT
>Ga0209367_1000760_pt1 | contig 35526 bp, 32 predicted proteins | sample WorMetLIZISLAND2_FD_187412 | JGI IMG/M metagenome (GOLD analysis project Ga0209367, IMG submission 187412) | Marine gutless worms symbiont microbial communities from Max Planck institute for Marine Microbiology, Germany - Olavius geniculatus... ... | reverse complement strand
CCCCACTATCGATATGATGATTATCCTCATTATGAGGCTTTCCGGAATCCGGCTACGCAGAACCAAATCATGGGGACTCGAAGACATCGCCTTAAATTAATCCTTTAAATGGTAGATAGACCCGAACCTCAATAAAGTGATTCAGTCCTCCAAAAAATTGAATTGACGATAAAAATATGCCTACCGAAAAGAAAGCCTTATTAATCGGCCGTCAGGGTGGAGCGGTCTATATAATTCTTGCGGGAATGATACTGGCCGTATATTGGCAGGTTCTATACCATGACTTTGTCAGTTTTGATGACGGCAATTATGTCTTCAATAATATTCATGTGAAGGCGGGATTGACCTATGAGAGCGTAGCCTGGGCTTTTAGCTTCACGGATATTGCATATTGGCATCCGCTAACCTGGCTTTCTCATATGTTGGACTGCGAGTTGTTCGGATTGAGGCCCAGCATGCATCATTTAACCAACCTGATCATTCATACGGCCAACAGCGTGCTTTTATTTATAGCCTTCAAAAAGATGACCGGGAACATGTGGCCCAGTGCTTTGGTAGCAGCGCTATTTGCCTTGCATCCCATGAATGTAGAATCTGTTGCCTGGGTGGCCGAGCGGAAAAATGTTTTGAGTACTTTCTTCTGGATTCTGACGCTGCTGGCCTATGTTGAATATACCCGCAGCAAGGGTCCGCTAAGATATCTGCTGACGCTATTTGTATTTATGCTCGGGCTATTATGCAAACCCATGCTGGTAACCTTGCCGTTTGGGCTTCTTTTGCTTGATTATTGGCCGCTCAAGCGCTTCCAGTTTCAAATGGGGGCAACTGAAGGCAGCCATCCGCCGGTTGCAGCCGTGAATTTCGGTAAATCTTCGGCCGCGCGTTTGTTTCTGGAAAAAGTCCCGTTGATTGTTCTCTCAGCTGCATCAGTGGGCCTGTCGATTTTATCTGCCAAACAACATGGAATACTATCATCTGCCGATCTAGTGCCGATCGATCTTCGTGTAACCAATGCCCTGGTTTCATATCTAGCTTATTTAGGAAAATTGATCTGGCCCCAAAATCTGGCCGTTTTCTATCCTTATCCGCAATTCATACCGGGGGCTCTGGGTGCCGGCGCCGGTTTGGCGCTGATCGGGATATCTTATCTGGTGATTCGTGTATCCAAGCGCATCCCTTATTTGGGGGTTGGTTGGTTTTGGTACCTGGGAACCTTATTGCCCAGCATCGGATTGATCCAGGCCGGCCTGTGGCCGGCCATGGCCGATCGCTGGACGTACGTGCCGTTTATTGGTCTTTTTATCATCATTGCCTGGTGGATCAACGAAATGGTTTGTCGATGGCGCGTTAAGAAAATATATATTTCACTCGCAGCCGGTGCAGTCGTTTGCGCGCTGATGACCATGACCTGGTCCCAGTTGCAGCATTGGTCCAATAGTATAACCCTTTATCAGCGCGCGGTGGATGTGACCGCAGACAACCATATTGCTCACAACAATTTAGGCGCAACTTTGTACTTATCGGGAGATGTCAACAAGGCGACACTGCACTTCATAGAAGCTATGAGAATTAAGCCGGATTACAACGAGCCGCATACCAATTTTGGTGTAGCGCTTAAAGTCAATGGGGATCCTGACCAGGGGATTGAGAAATTAGAAAAACTAATCGCTATTTTTCCCCAAAACTCAGGATTACACTATAACCTTGGCGCAATGTACAGGAAAAAAGGCGGACTGGACAAGGCCATAGTGCAGTACGAAAAAGCCTTGTCCTATCACTCAGAATTTCCACAGGCGCTATTTGATTTGGCATTCATATATTCCATTCAGGGGGAATATGAAAAGGCCCTTGAGTTTTATAGGAAGACCATTGCCGTTCAGCCTAATTTGTTCTGGGCCTATTACAATATCGGTGCGATTTTTGCAGTTCAAAATCGAGTCGACGAATCAATCATTTGGCTGGACCGGGCCATTCAACATGGTTTTAGAAACTGGGAATTTCTTGTTAAAGATAAAAAGCTGCAGAATATCAGAATGACTTCATATTATAAAAATTTAAGCAGCAAGATCTGAAATCCGCCTGATAATCCTTTGACTAATTTTAGCTGATGAAAAAACAATCCCCCCAAATTGTGCCCCTGCCCTTTATGGTATACTTTGCCTGTGTTGCATTTCTGGCTGTAGCCGGGTTTTTAGATTCCTGCTATCTTGCCGTATCCCACTACCGGGTATATACGGATGTGGCATATCAGAGTTTTTGCGCCGTTTCAAAGGCGGTGAACTGTGATACCGTTTCCCAGAGCACCTATTCGATATTTTTGGGGATACCGGTGCCAGTGTGGGGAGTCATTGGCTATCTCTTTTTATTGCTGCTGCTACCGTTTGCCTTAAGCAAAGACGCCCGGCATCAACGCATGTGGTCCATATGTTTTCTTCTAGCCTTAGGCTACTGTCTCTACAGTGTGATTCTGGCCGTAATTTCCACTTTTTTTATTAGAAGCTACTGCCTGATGTGCGTGCTGAGCTACGGCATTAATTTTTCACTGGTGTATTTTTCGTGGCTTATCAGAAAGAGATTTGATACGGGCGGGATAATCAAAGGGTTGAAACTCGATTTCAATTTTTTATGGCAGCATCGAAGAAAAAGCGTGCCCGTTTTCGCCCTGACCTTTGGTATCGGCCTCCTGCTTTTAATCAGCATTCCTTCCTATTGGAGCTTCTCGGCCGGACTTCTGTCGCGGGATGTGCCCACCGGGGTTACCCCGGAGGGGTATCCCTGGATTGGTGCTACCACACCGGAAATTGAAATTACGGAATTCACTGATTATAAGTGCTTTCAGTGCAAAAAAATGCATTTTTACCTGCGACAGCTGATTGAAAAATATCCCGCTAGAATCAGGTTGGTTCATCGTCATTTTCCAATTGACGATCAGATCAATCCCTTGGTCAAAGAGAAATTTCATGTCGGCTCAGGCACCTTGGCGCTATTCGCGGCCTATGCCCAATTCGAAGCAAAGTTCTGGGAGACCAATGATCTTATTTATAGCCTGGTAGGCAAAGAAGATGAAATCGATCTTAAAGAGGCGGCCAAAACGATCGGTTTGAACTACAAGGTATTTTCTCACGCAATTAACGATCGCAACCTACAATATAAGGTGAAACATGACATTGCCCGCGGCATCAAATTGGGCATCAACGGCACGCCGGCATACGTCATCGATGGTGAGGTCCATCAAGGTCAAATTCCGGCAGCGATCATCAATCGGAGCTTTAAGTGACGGGTAGATGAAGGCCATGGGTTGATCCGCACGGACGGTTTATGCAACGTTCAGGATAGACCTTTCATGGTTGAGAACGGCGTCAGTGATCTATTCGTAATGCCAACAACACTTTCTTGACAGGTAAATATGGTTTATCGCATGACAAAGGCATCAGGCGAGAATTTAGGCGATTCGGCCCGGAATCGTTATCGCGAAAAACGCATGGCGCACTGGGATCAGGTGTCCCGTCGACGGGAAGATCCGCATCGTCCGAGTGCATATTATCGCCAATTGCTGCAGCATTACTACCGCTTTCTGATCCCACGGGGTCAGCGAGTGCTTGAGCTTGGCTGCGGCCATGGCCATCTGTTGGCCAGCCTTGATCCGTCTGTGGGGGTCGGCATCGATTTTTCAGAAGAAATGCTGCAGGCTGCAAAATTAAAGCATCCGAAATTGCATTTCCTGCAAGCAGATGTAAACGATTTCGAACTTACCCAAAACTTCGACGTTATTATCCTTTCCGACTTGGTCAATGACCTGTGGGATGTTCAGGGAGTATTGGAGAAAGTGCGCAATCTCTGTCATCCGGGGACACGGTTGGTTCTGAATTTTTACAATAACCTGTGGCGTCTCCCCCTTTCAGTGGTAAAGTGGTTGGGGTTGGGCGCCGATGTTATGGAACAAAATTGGCTGGCGCCGGAAGATATATATAACCTGCTGGAACTGGCGGGGTTTGAGGTCGTTCAGCACCGGCCGGTGATTCTGCTGCCAATAGACCTCCCGCTTTTGTCAAAACTTTTCAATCGATATTTGGTGCATCTCCCTCCATTTAAGTGGTCGGCATTATCTCACATCGTCATCGCCCGCCCCAACCCGGCACGTGACAAAGTGAAATCAACTGCCGCCCCATCGGTTTCAATCATTGTCCCAGCACGGAATGAAGCCGGGAATATCAGCGATATCCTCAAGCGACTGCCTGTTTTTGCTGGCCGGAGCGAGCTTATCTTTGTCGAAGGCCACTCAAACGACAATACCTACGAAACCATAGAAAAGCTGATTAAGGAAACCGATGGCAGCAATTGCCGGCTGTACCGGCAACCTGGTCAGGGAAAAGGGGATGCGGTTCGGCTGGGCTTTGAAAAAGCGGACGGTGATATCCTGATGATTCTTGATGCCGATATGACGGTACCACCGGAGGACCTCTCCCGTTTCTACAATGCCATCGTCGGCGGCCGAGGAGAATTTATCAATGGCGTCAGGTTGGTGTATCCCCTGGAAGACCAGGCCATGCGGTTTTTCAATATTATCGGCAACAAATTTTTCAGTCTGGCATTTACCTGGTTGCTGGGCCAGCCGATTAAAGACACACTTTGCGGAACGAAAGTGCTTTGGAAACGAGATTATAAAACCATCGCCAAAAATCGTGACTATTTCGGCAATTTCGACCCCTTTGGTGATTTTGACCTTTTATTTGGGGCTACCAAGCTGAACCATAAAATCGTTGAGATCCCTGTGCGCTATCGCTCGCGGACCTATGGTAATACGAATATAGATCGTTGGCGCCATGGGTGGCTGCTCTTGAAGATGGTGATATTTGCAGCCCGACGCATCAAATTTATCTAAACCCTCTGGTTACAGAATCCGTGAAATCACTTTTGACCCATCCCCTGACCCGCGGTCTGGACATTGACTCGCCGCAGATGACGATCAGGCGATCAAAAATTATTGAACAAAAGGCTTTTTTAAAGTGCTTTTATGAAAAATGCTACCGGCAAATTGCAGAGCGGCTGCCAACTTCCATCAAAGGACCGGTGCTGGAAATTGGCTCCGGTGCCGGATTTCTGAAGAAAACCGTTGGCGGTTTAATCACCTCGGAGATCCTGCATATTCCAAACGTGGATGTCATATGCGATTGTCAAACCCTGCCGTTTAAGTCATCGTCATTGCGCGCGATTGTTATGATGGATGTTTTTCATCATATACCGGACGTAAATTCGTTTTTGTCAACCGCTGCCTGTTGCGTGAAACCGGGAGGGACCATCATAATGATCGAGCCCTGGAATACCCGGTGGTCGCGTTTCGTATACCGCTATCTGCATCATGAACCATTTGATCAATATGCCGTGGACTGGAATCTTCCGTCAGACGGCCCGCTGTCCCAGGCCAATTCCGCCCTGCCGTGGATGGTTTTCGATCGGGACCTCGCAGCGTTCGAAAAACGATTTCCGGACTGGCAGCTTAAAACCATCGATTTGCATTCTCCTGTGAGCTACCTTTTATCCGGTGGAATTTCATACCGGATTTCTTTACCCGGCTCGTTATTCAAAACCTGCAGCCGCTTAGAAGAACTCCTGAAACCCTGGTTTAATTATTGGGCTATGTTCGCGACCATCACCCTGGTTCGCAGAAATAATGAGGGCTAGGGTCAAGGCAGGATTGTTGGCGGATTATGCAAAAATAAAAGGATGCGTTTTTCCAGGCCTATTGGTTCTAGTGGCGGTATTGATCGCTTCAACGATTGTTCTGTCATGGGTTCCTCCCGTCAGCCGCGATGCGCTGACCCATCATCTCACCGTACCCAAGCTGTATCTGCAGCACGGCGCACTCTACGAAATACCCACCGTAGCCTATTCCTACTATCCCATGAACCTGGACTTGCTCTACATGATCCCGCTTTATTTCGGCAATGACATGGCACCCAAATTAATTCATTTCCTTTTTGCGTTGCTGACCGCCTGGCTGATATTTGGCTACTTGAAAAGCCGGACCGATAGGAATTGGGCCATGGTCGGCGTCATATTTTTTCTTTCTTTGCCGATTATCGTAAAACTCTCCATCACCGTGTATGTGGACTTGGGGCTGCTATATTTCTCGACCGCCTCCATGATGAGTTTGTTCAAGTGGAACGCGGATCGCGATCGCTTAAAATTTTTGATCTTATCGGCCGTCTGCTGCGGACTGGCCCTGGGAACAAAATACAACGGGTTGATCGTTTTGCTGATCTTAACCCTATCGGTACCATTGATGTTCATGCGCAATGCCGAAGATCAACCGAACCTGAAAAATCCCTCCGGCAAGGACACTGCCAGCATTCGTCCAATCAAGGCATTAGGATTGGGAGCTTTATTTTTTGGGGTGGCACTGCTGACTTTCTCACCCTGGATGATCAGAAACTATGTCTGGAAGACCAATCCAGTTTATCCGCTCTATGACCATGTGTTTAATCCTTCTCGGGCGAGATCTCCGAACGGGAATAACGTCAATCATGAGCTGGAGCCCGCTGCCAAACCACGGCAGACACCGGAGCGAACGCCGAACCGCGGGGGCCATTTAAATTTGCGAAAAGTCCTCTACGGAGAATCGTGGTGGGAAATCGGGCTGCTTCCGGTCAGAATTTTTTTTCAGGGCGAAGATGACAACCCAAAGTACTTTGATGGTAAACTAAACCCGTTTCTATTTTGTTTGCCGTTCTTTGCGTTTATGGGATTCAGCAGCAATGCGCGAAGTTTGCAAACCGAAAAGATCATATTACTGCTATTTTCTGTTTCGTTTGTATTCGTGGCATTCTCCCAGGCCAGTATCCGCATTCGCTATATCGCACCGGTCATTGCGCCGCTTGTCATGCTGGCAATTCTTGGGTTTCAGGAATTGGCAGCCGTGTTGGCAAGCCGCTTGAAGTCGCTGCACCGCTGGACTGCAGCCGGTTGTATTGTGCTGCTGACCGGTAGTTTGTTCGCATATAATGGTGTGTACATCCGCCAACAATTCAAAATTGTCAAACCATTTAGCTATCTGAGCGGGGCGGTTAGCCGAGATGAATACATTGCCGGATATCGTCCCGAATATGCAATTTATCAATACGCCAATCGTAGTTTGCCGGCTGATGCCAAAATTCTGGGTCTTTTTCTGGGAAATCGTCTCTATTACAGTGAGCGAGAGGTAATATTCGGGATAGAGCTATTCAAAGAAATTATCTATCAAGCCGATTCCGAAGATATGCTGCTGGACCGACTGAACGAAAAAGGATTTACGCACATAGTAATCCGCTATGATCTTTTTAATCGATGGCACAAGCGGCAACTCAATGACAATAAAGAACAGATGCTAAAACAGTTTTTCGTCGGACAACTCAGACATCTACTTTCAAAAGACGGTTACGGAATTTTCGAACTCCGATTGAAATAGTCGAAACCGGGCTGATATTTTTGTTCTTTGCTAGCCGCTGAAGCATGTCAAGAACATCGTTGCGGAGTAAATGCTTCAAATTAGACGGCTGCTTTTTATTATGATATAATCACAACATACCTATTAATTTCAGAGAATTTGAGATGTATAAACACCAAAAAATAGTGGTTGTCATGCCGGCCTACAACGCGGAAAAGACCCTGCAACTGACCCATGATGAGGTCATGGCTCAGGAAATAGTCGATCAGGTTATCGTCGTCGACGACAAGAGCAGTGACGAAACCGTATCTGTCGCCGCCAAGCTGCCGAATGTCATCGTATACTCCCACGACCGCAATCGCGGCTATGGCGGCAATCAGAAAACCTGCTATAAGCTAGCTCTGGAAATGGGCGGTGACATTATCATTATGGTTCACCCGGATTACCAGTACACGCCGAAGCTGATCCCGGCAATGGCATCGATGATCGGCAATGGCCTGTATCACTGTGTTCTCGGATCCAGAATTCTCGGCGGCTATGCCCTCAAAGGTGGTATGCCCCTGTGGAAGTATATTGCCAATCGGGGCTTGACCCTAATCGAAAATGGTTTGCTCAACGCAAAATTATCAGAATATCATACCGGCTACCGGGCCTTTTCAAGGCATCTATTGGAGCAATTGCCTCTGGATGCCAATTCCGACGATTTTGTTTTCGACAATCAAATGCTGGCTCAGATCCTGTGGTACGGGTATACGATCGCTGAGGTTAGCTGCCCCACAAAGTACTTTGCAGAAGCTTCGTCAATCAATCTTCCCAGAAGCATTAAATATGGGTTCGGGTGTTTATGGACTGGTCTGACGTTTTATCTGGCCCGAACTGGAATCACCCGTTTGGAGCGATTTCCGGTCGGAGTTGAACATGGGGTCTAGTGCCGTCAATCGATTCGCGAATTTTTTTAATGAAGATAAATACGTCGTTCTGAAAAATTATCTTTATAATTATCTCCTGCGCAAACGGGCAATTGAAAAATGCCTGCAGCCGGAATCACCGACATTGATTTTGGAAGTCGGCAGCGGGATCTCACCCGTCGTGACAAATTTCAGTCCCACGGTGTATTCGGATTTATCTTTCGAAGCTGTCAACATACTCAAACAGCAACAGCCGGCCGGGCATTATGTGGTGGCCGACGGCATGCGCTTGCCATTTAAACGAAACCGGTTCTCACATATTATCTGCTCGGAAGTGCTGGAGCACGTGGCCGACGACCGGCAGGCGTTAAAGGAAATGGCCCGGACCCTCAAACAACCCCACGGAACGCTGATTGTTACCGTTCCCCACCGTAAATGCTATTTTACCAACGATGACGATTTCGTCAGCCACTACCGGCGTTATGAGCTTTCTGAAATTCAGGCTCGTCTGAGGTCAAGCGGTTTGAATCCCGTTCAAACCCGAAAAGTGTTGGGCCCACTGGAAAAGATCACCATGATCATGGTGGTGTTTCTATTCACCCGGATTCAAAAAATTAAGGCCGCGAAACGTTCAACTCCGAAACGCCGGAATTTTCGGTACATGATCTTATTCGCCTTTTTTTTCGAGTGGGCCAATATTTTTTATAAAGGATATGCCTGGTTGGACGCCGTGATGATGCCGCGTTCCTTTTCTTCGGTAATTTTGGTTAAGTCAATCTCTGGCGAAAAGAGACGTTGATGCATCATAGGGATCTTATCCCCGGCTGAAACAAGGATAGTAATTAATGGCGTGGTCGTGACGATCGGATCGGTTGGTTTTCCGGTTTTCATTGCCGCCTGGCTTATCCTGACAAACACGTTATCCGCTTTATAGAACAAAAATTGACAGAAATGGTTGAAAATATTAGGACGCCGATCACTCGATCTCTATCCCATTTGATTAGCCTGGTTCTCGTTGTCTTCGTGCTCATTACCTACTGGCCGGTGAAAGATTTCGAGTTCACTAACTTTGATGACAAAATATATGTTACTGACAATCGGAATGTAAGGTCAGGAATCAATGCAGAGAATATTGTATGGGCGTTTAACTTTGACCATAAAAATAAAACCTATTGGCATCCCTTATCCTGGCTTTCTCACATGCTGGATGTACAGCTATACGGGCTGAACCCCGGGCATCATCACATGACCAATGTGATATTTCACATCTTGAATGCCGTATTGCTGTTTTTGGTTTTACGTCGCATGACCGGTGCGCTCTGGCGACCTGCTTTTGTAGCCGTATTGTTTGCGGTTCATCCCCTTAACGTAGAATCGGTCGCCTGGATCGCTGAGCGAAAAAACCTGCTGAGTACCTTTTATTGTATACTGACGCTGCTGCTCTACGCCTACTACAATGAAAAACCCGGGGCGGGTCGGTATCTTGCAATGCTGTTTTGTTTTGCACTGGGACTGTTGGCCAAACCCATGATCGTAACCCTGCCGTTTGTTATGTTGTTGTTGGATTATTGGCCGCTGAATCGTTTTGGTTTTCTCCAGCCGGATCGCAGCCGGTGGCGGGTTTCAGTGCACCTTGTTTTAGAAAAAATTCCGTTATTTTTGTTGTCCGGGCTCTCCATCTACTTTGCGACGACCTCTTTGCACGGGGCCGGCAATTATATTTCGCTGCAGTCGGTACCCGTATCACTTCGGATAGGCAATGCAATCGTATCATATGTAAAATACATCGGTAAAATGCTGTGGCCCCAAGATCTGGCAGTATTATATCCTTTCCCTGAAATCGTGCCGCTGTATCAGAGTCTGGGTGCTTTTCTCCTGTTAGTCGGTATATCCATCTTATTTATTGCAGCCCACAGGAAGTACGCCTACCTGATGATCGGTTGGTTTTGGTATCTGGGGACTCTGGTGCCGGTCATCGGACTGGTTCAGGCTGGTATATGGCCGGCGCTGGCTGACCGCTGGGCCTATGTGCCCATGGTCGAGCTGCTCATCATCTTATCATGGGGATTGACGGATTTATCCAGGAAATACCGTATAAAAAAAACCGGGCTAATGCTTGGCCTGTTGATGGTAGTTTGCACGCTGTTCGCCGTATCGCGGAATCAAGTCAGATATTGGGAAAACAGCGTGAGACTCTTTCAGCGAGCTGTTGATGTTACGGAAAACAACTACATTGCCGAAAACAATCTGGGCCAGGCCTTGATGTTAAGTGGAAACGCCGCCGCAGCCACTGCGCATTTTAACCGGTCTTTGAAAATCAATCCTAGATATCCCACGGCCCATGTCAATGTGGGCTTGAGTTTAGTCCAACAAAATAAACCGGAGCAAGCCCTCCAATCATATGCAAAAGCACTGGCCGAAATACCGGATTATGCCGCGGCCTACAATTTTGCAGGAGAGGCCCATTATCTTCTTGGAAACACCGAGCAGGCCATTTCAAATTATCGACAGGCCATCGATATTGATTCCACCTATGCCGATGCCTACATCAATTTAGGAACCGCTTATTTGGGTCTTAAAGAATATGAACAGGCATTGGCCGGCTATCAACAAGCGATCGCCATTGATCCCACGTATGCGAAAGCTTACAACAATTTGGGGAATTTCTGGTACCGCACCGGGCATTTCGAAAAAGCACTGCCGAATTATATAAAGGCTTTCGGGATCGATCCAATATTTGCCGAAGCCTACAATGGTGCCGGTGCGGCCTTGGTTCGAATGGGGGAGCCCCACAAAGCCGCCGTATTTTTTCGCGAAGCCGTAAAGATCGATAAGAACTATGTTGCTGCTCAAAACAACCTCAAAAATACGCTGGCCGCTCTGGCTAAAAGTAAAAAATAACACGATTCCCATATGAAAGTTCCAATCATTTTTACCCTTCTGGTCCCAGGCCGTCTTAGTTTAGGCACGATACCTGGATACTCAACTGAGACAGCCTGGCAGCGGCCCAACAATTATTTAGTTGTAGATTGCCACGATGAGTGATACGAAAGTTTCGATAATCATACCGGCGTATAATGAAACCGAATGTGTTGGTGATATCGTCTCCAAATTAGGTTCCCTATATCCGCAGTATGAAATTATTGTTATCGATGATGGCTCAACAGACAGCACGGTTGCCGAGGCCCAAAATGCCGGCGCCAATGTTTTCAGCCATCCGTATAACATCGGCAATGGCGCCGCCGTCAAAAGCGGCATCCGGGTTGCATCCGGTGACGTCCTGGTTTTTATGGATGCAGATGGACAGCACAATCCGGCAGACATCGCGCGATTGCTCGAGCATCTGCCGGAATTTGACATGGTCGTGGGAGCGCGCTCGATCACTGGTCAGGGTTCATTGAGCCGAGCGTTTGGCAATAAAGTGTTAAACTGGTTTGCTTCCTATGTCGCCAAGTTTCCGATTAAGGATCTCACGTCGGGATTTCGGGCGGTCAAAACGACCGCCGCCCGCAACTTTTTATATTTGCTGCCCAACACGTATTCATATCCGACGACACTTACCCTGGGAATCTTGCGCTCCGGCCTGAGCCTGAAATATTTGCCGGTTGAGACATCAAAACGAAAGGCCGGCCAAAGCAATATCAGGCTCATGCATGACGGTGTTCGATTTTTTATGATTATTACCAAAATCTGCACGCTTTTCTCGCCGATGCGGGTTTTTCTGCCGGTCAGTTTGTTGATGTTTGGCCTGGGTTTAGTTCGATACGCCTACTCCTATTTCACCCAGGGTCGTTTTACCAACATGAGCGTGTTGTTGTTTGTAACTTCAGTCATTATCTTCATGATGAGTCTGATTTCAGAACAGATCTGCCAGATGCGATTCGAGAGAAGAGCATTGGACCGGCCGATCCTGAAAAAGGCTAGAGGGAGAAAGCGCAGCCATTGAAATGAACGTCCGGAACCGAAATCAGACCGCGGTCCTGGTGACCGGCGGCGCCGGCTATATTGGTGCCCATGCCTGCAAAGCACTGGCCCGGGACGGATATCTGCCGGTTGCATATGACAATCTTGTCTACGGGCATCCTGCAGCGGTCAAATGGGGCCCACTGGAAGCGGGCGATATCAACGATCGCCGACGGCTGGAGTCCGTCATGCAGCGGTACAAGCCGGCGGCCGTTATGCATTTTGCCGCCTATGCCTACGTGGGCGAGTCCGTTACCAATCCGGCCAAATATTACCACAACAATGCCGTGGGAAGCCTGAGCCTGCTGGAGGCCATGCGCAATTGTAATATGGATAAAGTCATATTTTCCAGCACCTGCGCCACCTACGGCCTGCCCGAGCAGACCCCCATTGCCGAGTCCCATCCCCAAAGCCCCATTAATCCATACGGGCGCAGCAAACTGATGATCGAGTGGATATTACAGGACTTTGCGGCCGCCTATGGAATTGAATTCGTATCCTTGCGGTATTTCAATGCTGCCGGCGCCGATCCCGATGCAGAAATCGGTGAAGATCATCACCCCGAAACGCACCTCATCCCCCTGGTGCTGGATGCGGCCCTGGGAAGAATCGACCAAATCACCGTCTTCGGCACCGATTACGACACGCCCGACGGAACTTGTATTCGGGATTATATTCACGTATCGGATCTGGCCGACGCGCATCTGCTGGCCTTGGAATATCTTCTGAGCCGGCGAGGCAGCATTATGTTCAACCTGGGCAACGGGCATGGATTTTCGGTTCGCCAGGTGATTGAAACTGCCGCTGAAGTTACCGGCTGCGATATTCCTTTCCGGGATTCTGATCGAAGGCCCGGAGACCCGCCGATTTTGATCGGGGATTCCCAAAAAATCAGGCAGGTACTGGGCTGGGAGCCGGTGTTGCATCAATTGAATACGATTATCGAGACCGCCTGGCAATGGCACCGGAAAATCAACTGATCTCGCAAAATTCAGTTAAAAAAAAATCCTGGTCCTCACGTCCACCTTCCCGCGCTGGCAGGGCGATGTTGAACCGCCATTCGTTTTTGAACTATGCCGCCGTCTGAGCAAAACGTTTTCGGTGCATGTCTTGGCGCCGCATGCGCACGCTGCCGCCGTTGATGACCAACTGGAGGGGATTCGGGTCATCCGCTACCGCTATTTTTTCTCACACTGGCAAAATCTGGCGTATCACGGCGGAATTCTGGCAAATTTAAAAGAAAACCCTTTGCGCTATGCCCTGGTTCCGTTTTTTATATTCGCACAGCTGATTGCTCTTATTCGTTTGTTAAACCGCCACCGATTTGATTGTATCCATGCCCACTGGCTGATTCCCCAGGGATTGGTCGCGATCATCGCCGGCCTATTATTAAAATCAACACCACCGGTGTTGGTTACCTCTCACGGGGGTGATCTTTTCGATCTTAATCGTGGTGGGTTCAACCGGCTGAAACGGTTCGTGGTGCGACGCTCTTCCGCGGTAACCGTCGCCAGCCGGTCCATGAAGCAAACCCTGCAAGACAAAATAAAAGGAAAGGGTCGTATCCGGGTCATCCCCATGGGTGTTGACTTAAGGCACCGTTTCGTCCCGCCGGCCAGTCGACGGTCGACCGGGACGGTGCTTTTTGTCGGACGGCTCGTGGAAAAAAAAGGGCTGCGATACCTGATCGAAGCGATGCCTTCAGTGTTAACCCGGCACCCGCAAATCAACCTGCGGATTGTCGGTGCCGGCCAGGAAAAAGCACGCCTCAAAAAACGCATCATTGAGCTGGGGCTTGAAAACCAGGTGGCGTTTTGGGGGGGCGGTTAACAACGCTGAACTTCCCGAAATATATCATCGTGCCGATGTGGTTGTGTTTCCCTCGATTGTGGCAAGCAGCGGCGACCGGGAGGGGTTCGGATTGGTCCTGGTGGAGGCCTTGGGCTGTGAATGTGCGACCATTGTGACGGATTTACCGGCAATGCGGGATGTTATTCAGCACGAAGCCTCAGCGCTGGTTGTCCCCCAGATGGACCCCGGCCTGCTGGCTGAAAAAATCAATCTCCTGCTGGACGACGACAATTTGCGCCGGACCCTGGGCAAACAGGGCCGGCAATATGTTCTGGACCGATTTGACTGGCAAATTATTGCGGAGCGATATAAGGAGCTTATCCACGCCGTCATGAATTAACGGTCCTATAACCAATGTAAAGTAATTTTGAGATGCCGGTATTATCCGTCCATGACTTCCTCAAACAAGGTGCGGTATTCAATTGCCATTCGATCGAGCGTAAACATTTCTTCTACCTTGGCCCGATTGTATTCCCCCATTTCTTTTCTCAATTTGGCAGAATCTGCCAAGCGGTTGATTTTTTCAGCAAAGGCCTTTACATCTCCAACCGGGCAAAGATAGCCGCCACGGCCGTCATCTATCAGTTCGGGAATGGAGGAGCAGGCGCTGGCGACGACGGGCAACCCGCAGGCCATGGCCTCAGCAACAGCCAGACCAAATCCCTCTCTCATGGCCGGCATCAACAAAATGTCCATTTCACCATACCTGGCCGGCATGTCATCAAAAGGGATTCGACCCACGGAACGCAGCCGGTTTTCGGATGGTAAAATATTCCCGGTTCTGAGTCCGCTCGTGTAATAGACGATGATATTCGGGGATAGACGGCGTGCGATCGACGGCAACCATTGCACCCCCTTGCGGCGGGTGAGATTACCGGAAAAAAAGACCCGTATTTTCTTTGGCTTGGCCCCGGCGGCAGGCAGTGGCCGAAAAAGATTGACATCGATACCGTTGTAGATGACTTTCACCGGCTGGTCCAGCCCGAGATCCCGCCTGACAAGGTCTGCCAGGAATTGGCTTACAGCCGTTGTGCGTTTGGCTTTTCCAACGGCCAAACGGGTCCAAAGGCGCAGGTCCGTCGAATAGTGAATCCGTTGCAGCATGGAGCTATGCCGCCTCATCCAAGGGTCCAGCACGTAGTTATGAAATGTAACAATCAGTGGAGTTTTTTTTGAATGATGAAATATGGCATAATCTGGTGTGGAATGAATTAAATCTGCCCGCCGACAGGGCGCGACGAGGGGCAACGCAAAAGGCAGCATGGTCAGGTATGGATTATAGCCGACAAGATGATAGCCGGAAATTTTTTTTGCAAGCTGGCTGTGGACAATATGAGCGCCGTTGCCATAAGCCATGGGACTGAGTATGCGGCTTTTTTGCATAACCTTTACGCTGGATTAATATTTCTCTTCAAGGTGAAGCGTCCGGTCTTATAAGGGATATAAAGCGTCCAAAACAATGACTGGGCAATTCTCCAGAACAGATGGTGTTCATTTGATTTTTGGATTTGAATTTCTTCTCGAAGTCGATTGATCAAAAAAGGCTTGATGCTGCTGAGGCCGGTGCCGCCCACCAACGCAATCGGCATATCTAGATACTTTATCGAACAGCCTGCCAGTATGGCTCGATAGAAAAAGTCGTAATCCATCGCAATGTTATACTGTTCATTGAAATTTCCCACCCGGTCAAATAAACGCCGATGAACGAAAACGCCCTGATGCGGTAAGGTATTGCGAAAGCGATGCCACGCTTTGATCCGTAATGGCTTGCTGTAAAGTTTACCGCGGGCGGGATGATTGAAGATTACGGGCAGACTGAATATATCATAACGCTCATTTTTAATCGTCTCATAAATCCGACCCAGAACATCACTATCGACAAAATAATCATCAGCCCCCAATACATAGATATACTTTCCTTTTGAAAGTTTAAGCCCTTTATTCAGGGCCTCGGAGATGCCGTTGTCGGGTTCTGACTGCCACGTCAAATTAAATAATTTCTCGTGTTGTTTGATGATCTCAATCGTTCGGTCACCGGAACTTCCGTCAACAATGATTTGCTCCAGTTCTTGAAAAGACTGATTGCGGACCGAACGCAAGGATTTGTCGATCGTCTTCTCACTATTCAAAGAAGCGGTCAGTATGGTAATTTTTGGATAGCCAATCATCGACGATAAAGCTTGTCTGGGATATAAAAACCTTTGCTAAACCGGCCAACCGGTGTTGACAATTATACTTAGCGTTTGTAAGTGTTCACAGGTTCTAGCGTTTCCGGTCCCTTAAAACCGATTGATACAAATCGGCATACCTTCTTGATACCGTATTAATATCATACTCGTCTTCAGCCTTTTTTCGTGCTGCCGTCGCCAGAATTCTCCAACGCTGCTTATTCTCCAAAATCCATGCGATTCCTCGCGCTAAATCTTTGGGATCGAACGGAGCGGCTATATAACCGGATATTTTGTGGTCTATCATTTCGGGAATCCCGCCCACTTTAAAAGCCACACACGGTGTACCGCAGGATAACGCCTCCATGATGGTGTTTGGCAGATTATCTTCGCGGGAAGGCGCGACAAAAACATCACTTGCCATATAGACCAGCGACAAAGACAGCTCATCGTGCAATGATCCCAAGTATGTCGTTTTCAATCCGAAGTCAATCGGCGGTACCGGCTTGGAAGAACCAAAGACAAGAAATTCGGCTTTGGTACCGGACTCGGATGCTGCGATTTGTCGCAGGGCCGGAAGTAAAGATTCAAATCCTTTCCTTTCTTCACTGGTGGCATTAGCTGCTCCAAACAGAATCAAATGCTTATCCCGGGAAAGTCCCAAATGCTGTCGGGCAGCATCGCGGTTTCGGGGATGGAACCTGGAACAGTTTAAGCCATTGGGGATAACGGCGACAGGTGCTTTTTTAAACAACGAGCTTCGCCGTGCACAGAGCTTCATCCACTTGCTTGGCGCTATTAAATTTAAATTATGCCAGTGCTTGGCTTTTCGTTGTCAGGTCCGCCAGGAAAGATCTCGCTTGCGTTTGCTTGTCAACTGGGGGCATTTCCCGCAAACTTGAATGTACCTTTCGCACTTTCCAACATAGTGACACCCGCCGGTAAACGGCCACATATCATGCAAGGTCCACACGATGGGACGCTCAATTCGAGCCAGCGATCCTATATTTACAAATCCGCGGCAAATCCAATGCAAATGAACTATATGCGGTTTGAGGGCCGTGATCCTTCGGATTAGATAATCCGGTAACCATTGAAAATGTAGTATCGTCGGTTTTCTGTTCGGGTAAAATAATTTGGGTAGGTGATCGATGGCTGTTCTAAAGTGTGCAATGCCTTTTGTTATATTCGATGCCGGTCCCAGTACTGTATCGTCGTCACTTGACTTTTCATGCACAAGCATGGTCGAGTCCATGCCGGCGGCCTGCAATCCTTTGTGCAGTCGAAAGGCGGCGCGCCCCGCTCCACCAAACGTGTCATGCGAGCTAATATGTAAAACTCTCACGAATTAAAGGCCTTTTTTATCTGTTTATAAACTGAATGGACGGTATTCAAATAGGGAAACAACAATATAGATATTTTTTCTACTGGTTTTAACCGCTTTCGATTCAGTGCATCAGAAGCTTTGCGATAAACCCGGGCATGGCTTCCATGACACCACCCGATATACTTAAGGCCCATCAGGCGGGCGAAAATTCGAAAGGTGTAACGAAGATGGAAGTTGCCCGGAAGATGACATTTGATTACCGGATTAAAGTTATTTGCGACTATGAGATATCCCTTGAGGCGCACACAGCTGATCATTTCGGCAAAAGTACTCAAAGGATCCTGGACATGTTCGAGAACATCCGTGCAGACGAGGCAGTCATATTTTATGTTCAATGAATCAACCCAATGTATACTGGGAGAGCTGGCAAATGAGGTTGTTGCGAAGTCCTTCAGATACGGTTCCAATATATCAACCTTCATTCCGGGATCTTTTTGCGCAATCAATTTTGCAAGGGTGCCGATTCCACCACCATAGTCAACAACTTTGTTTATCCCCAATTTTTCCCGGTTTGAACATATCCAGTTACTGATAACATGTCGATGTTGCATCGATAAATCGTGTTGTTCAATAAATAAACCGTTTAGTATCCACACAGGGTGGCGGTAAAACTTGTCGATTTTGCTCCAATCCGGTTTTCTGTTGTCACATCCAAGTTCATCCCAAACCATATCCATACGGTGCCAGATCCCTTCAAGTGTTGACGGAACCGCAGCGCCCAGTTCAATGGCTCTTCCGATTTCCTCACCTTCTTTCGTGTTGAGTTTGAAACCTTCTAATTGCCTAACGTATACTGTCTTGTCCATGTTGTACTCTAAAAGGACGTACGTGGCTAAATCTTCCCGTTTTTGTCTTTAGATAAAGTAACCATTAACTACTATGCATGATGGCGCATAACATACTCAAAGGCTGTCATATATCCCTTGATAACGGTATGAATGTTTATGTCGTTTTTTATAATAGATGAAGAATTTATTCCCATTTTTCTCTGTAAACGCGGGTTTTCAAGCAGGTATACAATTTTTTGGGCAAGGTCAATTTGATTGCCACGTTTAAAATAAAGACCGTTGTATCCATCCTTGACAAGTCTTTTTTCGGTGCCGTCACACACTGAACAGATAACGGGTCGACCAAAGCACATGGCATCATTAATAGATAAACCTCCCATCCCAGCCAAAACATAAACAGAAGAAGCTATAATATATTTTCCCAATAAATCAGCATCATAAACTGCACCAATAAAAATGATTGATTCCAATATGTTTAAGTTTGCCGCGAATTCAACCAACCTTTGCCTTTCAGGGCCATCTCCGATTACAATTAACTCAGCATCCGGTATCTCCTGCTTCACCAAGACCAATGCCTGAATCAGCAGGTCAACTCTCTTGCTTTCAACCAACCTTCCCACATGAATGATGCGATGATCACTTGTCGGTATAATCGGTGGCTCGTTCTCAATCCGTTTTCGAATAGAAAGCAAATAATCAGTATCTGGAGAATTGGATGTGATAAAAATCTTCTGTTGCGGGACGCCGTAGCTTTGGTAAATTTCATAGGCATCATCGATATAGTTGACATGGGCATGCGCTGCATTGAAAGATAATTTCTTTAGCGCAATGCTTAGCCTGCCTAATGTCCACTTGAACCAACGCGGGATATCGATGCCGGGCGTATATCTATTTTTTCTCAGTACATTGGGCAATATCGTATCTGAATTGATTATTTTATCGCAGTCGGCTAGGGCGTCGGGATACTTCTTGATACCGAATGGTATCGATTTCATTATTAGCTTGATCTTTTGCCTTTTGACTGTGTTTACGACCGGCCAATCGAACAAAAATATATAGCGGTAATAATCCGTATAAACAATTATGTGCGGTTGTTCCCGCACCAGCAGTGGCCGGAGGCCTCGAAAGCTTTTTAATACCGGCGTAATTCTTTTTTCCGGCAGAGACAATATGTTGAAGGAAACATTCTTTTCTGTCGCATAAACACCTTCTTCAAGATGCCCGCGCGATCTTTTAGGGACCAGATTGACAACTTCAACATTCTCCAAGGCATTCAGTCTGTTCAACACCCGGTTGTAGTAGTGAACCAGACCGACACCGATAAAAAGTATTTTAAGCGCCATATTGCTAGTCACTATTTTTTCTTAGCAGGACCGTCGAAATTTGGTGTGGTTCTCCAACAGATACCTTGACGGGCAAATTCAGGCGCTCGCCAACGGACCAATAATCACCGGTAAAATAATTCCAGTATTCCTGTTCCAATATGCTAGCGTTGCTATCCCGTATCCAAGCATTGAGTTCTTTGCGTGAAAAAACCTGGGTAATATAAGGTAATCCTTTGGGCGCATTGGACCCTTGAAGATCATACACGTTTGGGTGATAGCGGGTATCGTTATAGGGAAAAGAAACTACAAGATGACCGCCGGAATCCAAAAGTCGAAACATGGATTGCATCGCTTTCGCGTGGTCTTTTATATGTTCCAATACGCTTATACATGTAATCATATCAAATTTGTTCTGTAATTTGGTAGATAAAATATCGTCATCGATAATATAGAAATGATGATTGATCATTCCTTTTGGCCAAAAGTCTTTAATATTGTCAATGGCAGTAACTTTGAAACCACAGTTGCTGATCAGAGCCGGCAAGGCGGTTTTACCGGATCCCACATCGAGCAAATGTTGCGGACAAAATTTGGTGAGTTGACGAAAAACGAATTGATACTCCATCGCCCGTTCATTAAATCCCCTTGGCTTTATATTGCGATCTTTATACTTCAAAAACAGGCGCAGGAACTTATAGCCCAAAACTATAATAGGTTTTGTTATATAATTCATTAGAACTCTTAGGCCGGGATATTTAATCCTTCGATGCGTTGGTTTCTCATTATTAACCCGTCAATAAAAAATTTGGTGGCCCAATTCGGAAATGCCCGGTTCAGATAACCGGAATAAAACGGATAGCTACCGGCAATAGCCCCGTTAATTTCGGGGAAGTCGCAAAATTTGATTTGAGTTCTTTTTATTGCTTCCATCATCGCATCGGCAACTCTAGTATACCTTTCGCTCGGAATTACCTGGTTTAAGCGGTATAGAAGACAGGCAAATTGAGCATTACCAGTCAGACAGGCATGCCTGTCTTTGGACAGCCAGTTCTTGTCATATGATGTCGGCAGCATTCCCGGAATTCCAAATAGGGGTTGGCGATCTGCGATATCGCACAGAGCATCCGTCGTTTTTAGCAGGCGCGATGTGAGATTCAGCGCTGAGATTTCTTCCTGCTCAAAAGTGCAATTTAAACGGTCACATTCGAATAGACCCCGCAAGGTGTATGAAATAACGTGCATGTTCGGCAAATCTTCACCAAAACCGCAGTTGTTAAACCATCCGTTATCGTTCTGATTTAAAGCAACCCATTTAAGGTTATTAACCGCGGTTTCGATGAACTCTTTGTGTCCGGACAATTGAGCCACCCTCAATAAGGACCAATCAACCCGGGCATGGTAGGTTCTGGGTCCACAAAAAGTATCCTGGATCCAGCTGCCATCCTTTTCTTGCTTTGCCCTTAAATACTCAGCTGCTTTGACCGCGGCAGCCAGGTATTTTGTTTTACCGGTTTTTTCATATAAATGGCACCAGCCTAAAATAACCTGGCCGGTATTAAAAATTCTGGTTTTCTCCGACTGCGGGGTTGACAAAATCCCCCCCCCCGTATCCGTCTGCAGATCGATCTCCCAATTGCCGATCTGGACTGCATGTTCGAAAAAATCCGGCTGGTTGAAAATTTCACCATAAGTTAGCAACGTCACCAATATGTAACCGCTCGTTTCAGGATAGGCGACATCCCAGCCGCGCCTAACGGAAAACTTGGCCGAAATTCCCCGGCCGTTGCAAGCCTCTTGGGCCGATTTGAGCCACCTGACAGCCGCCTCTAGGCTGACCTGATCGCTTGTTTCTTCAAAGAAGCCTGCGCGCAGAAACGTTTTGAGAATTTTCATCTGGGATTTGCCCAATCCAAATCTTCCCAAAAAATAGATCGGCAGTATGAATTGTCGGCTTTTTTCCTTCCACAGGCCCAGGAAATTTTTCATTTCTGGGCCTCCAAAAAAAACATCTGCCCGGGTCGATTGTCCAGGAGCTCGATACCTGCAATCCGACTTTGCTGGTATTTTTTCCTCTCTACAATTGAAAAGCCGGCTTCCTTGAAAAGATACGCCAAAGATTCATAATCATAAAAATAACTGCAGGTATACCCTCCGCTTTCATATCCATACATCCAAGCGACGAACTTGTCGCCTAAGGTGGGTCCTTCGAACCGGTATGAGCCATCCGGCAATTTTTGAAAGAAAAAGTCTCGATCCTTTTTAACGTACAGGGAAGCCAGTTTTTCAAGATCCTGAACCCCAAACCTGGTCATGCCATCGGGTTTCAAAACTCTAAAAATTTCGTTGATTAATTCCTGGGCACGGTCTCTTGTGAAATAATTGATGGCCGACATGCAGACGACAACTTCAATGGAACGATCCGGGAACGGGAGGTTACGCTTGGCCAGATTGATTGGAAGATCCGCGCTGGCTGAGATATCGAGATTAAGATAACCCGGTAAATTTATCGATCCGGAGCACATATTTATTTTATCAACTTCTTGCCGAAATGGTGTGCTTTGTTGCAATCTAAACAAATAGTATTTCAAATGGGCCTTTATTCGGCTCATGATCTTCATGGTCTTATTAGGAATGCGCCCATATTTTAGTTGAATTTTCATCGATTACCAAAATTTTGGATACAGCATGGATTTCGTTAACATGATGCCGGTCTTGAATAAGGGTCTGTAAAGAAAAGATGAGAAGTATCCCGCAAATCCATAGGAAATGATTGAAGCAATTGCCGCACCCGTTAAACCCAATACCGGTATCAGAGTTAGATTTAAGCTGATGTTCAAAACGCAGGCGCCGGTCATCGAAAATAGATGAAATTTTGTCATGTCCATTGAGATTAAAAACGCACTGCGGCCGACGCCTATATTGATAAAAACGACTGACCAGATTAATACAGCAAGCAAGGTGGCTGACCGACCATATTCGGGGCCATATAAAACACCGACAATAAAAGATGAGCTTATTGTGATTGAGATCGCGATTACATAGCCTAACAAGGCAAGCGTATTGTAGAACGTTTGTAACCTTTGGTAAAAAAGCGCCATAGATTGTTCTTTGGCCTCGACAATTGTCGGAAATACGGAAGAGTGCAAAATCATGGGAATGAAAAAGAAGCCTTCAGAGAGTTGGACCGCGGCAGAATAAATGCCAAGCTCGCTTGCGTCCAGCATATTTTTTATCATGATCTGGTCTATTCTAAGAAATACAATTTTCATGATGCCTGAAAAAATCAGAGGGGAACTGCTATGAAGTAACTCTTTGGCCAGTTTCAAAGATACTCTTGCTCGGGCTATGTGATTCTTTCGCCACTGAAAGACCATAATCAGGGCCGTCGCATTCAAAATTGAATCCGCGATCAAGGCCACTGCGAATGCGATGAGAGTCGCGTGACTCAATAGAAGAAAAACTTTGATGGACGCGCTAATAATGAAAGCCACGGATTTGGCAATTACGACAAATTTCGATTCGATCCTTGATTGAAACCAGTAATCAATTACATCAAAAGCCTGAAAGAGCATCCCGCAAGAAATTATCAGGATTAGTAGACGAAGCAGGTTCTCCTCTTTATCAATAAGAAATGCCACGACGCCGCAACAGATGACGGCAACCGCTGCCGCAGCTAGCTTTAGAGAAAAGATGGTACCGACAAGCTGATATTTTTGGGATCTGAGGTTTAAAAATTCTCGAACCGCAATCGTACTTAGGCCCAGTTCAGCCAGCGGAATAAAGAGACTGACGAGCGATACTGCGTATCGCAACATACCAAAATCTTCCGTGCCGAGAAATCTGGCCATCCAGGCATTTATGAGAATGCCGATGCAAATACGAAGAAATTTATCAAACAATAACCACTGGGTGTTGAAAATGACCCTTAAATTTTGCGAATAGAATTTATTTTTTTTTAGTGTTTGTAATAGCAAAGCGTTTTTAATTCTATTTTCGTTTGGCTTTCCATATTAAAATAATAGGCCGGCTTTCGAGTTGAGGGATAAAATCATCAAATTCAGCCCGGCTGAGGACCAGAGAGCGAATCTTTCGCTTAATATAACGCTCCGTCTTTCTGCTCAAATCATTTAAATGATACTGGTCAATATTACCGACCAATACAATATCGATAATTCCGGTGTCTTTACCTTCAGCATAGTCATCTATCAAATAGGCCCGTTCCAGATCACCGAGCCGGCTGACAATACCGTCGATTACCTGATCAATTCCCATAACCTTTCCGACCATCGATTTCAGCTCCGGGAACAGGGAATGTTCCGTGTTGGCCCGGTAGAACACCTGGCGACCTTTTTTTTCTGATTTGAGCAGATTGGTTTTGGTAAGCTGGTTCAGCTCTTCACGTACGGCATTCGTCGATACATTAAACTCCTTGGCCAGTTCCCGCAGATAAGAACGTGCCTGGGGATTAAAAAAGAAACGCATCAATAATTTGATGCGGGTCTTCGATGCAATAATTCCCGATAAAAGATTATCCAATTCCTGCCTCTTTATGAGTAGTTTTACTATTCATTTTACAATTATGCGGCGCAGCTGTCAATTGAGGAAAAACGGCAATGGTGCCGCTCCGCGGATAATCGCCACCGAAAACGCATGAACTCGACCATAAGGGCTCGTAACGAATGGACAGAAATCTTTTTGATTTCTAACTATTGCGCTCGCCGCCTATATATTGAGTTGACTGATAATCGTCGCCTAAAGCTGTCCATTCAAAAACGATCCCTAATGGCCTCAGACAGCATGCGCTTCCGGTGGCGATCATCCACTCCGCTTAAATCGCAGCGCTAAAAGACCAATTTTTTGTCCCGCATTAAAGAGCAGAAAAAAAACAGTGCGAAGCACGATAATAATAAATCCGCATGCGCAGTATCGATTGAAATTCTTTGATTAGATAAATGTCATTCGACCCAAATAAGACTATTTTGTACTGCGGATTTATTAGAAGTAATAAAACAGCCAGAGGTAAGCATTATCCGGGGTCCGGGTGCGGATGTCACTGCCGGGCAGGGTAAAGCCGCCGTACTCCGTGTCTTTGGCCCCATAGGAGACATTGAGGCCGCCGGTCAGCTGCAGGTTTTGGGCAATGTCCCAGGTGGCATAGGGCTGCAGAATCCCGGACGGGTCTTCGACGTTGTTAATCGACGTCAGGAAAACCTGAAACAGGGGATGCAATTCCAACTGAATGTGGGCACTTAAATAGTTGCGGCCCAGGGCAAACAACTCACCCCGGGCCACACGTTCGGCGATCGCCGGGTTCAGCACGGCCTTCTGATAATTGTCTTCACCAATTCCGTTGAAATAGTATTCGACAAACCCATAAAAATTTTTCTTGAACCAAATCCACGAGTAATCCAGGTTGGCTACCAGGGACAGGTAGTCGTCATCGTCATCCAGAAAAGTCCAGGTGGCGTCCAGGCGCCAGGCCGCATCGCCGATGTATCCGGTGCTGCCGGCGCCAACCACCTGGTCTTCAAAATGTTTGGCGGCCATGATTTCGATTTCGGTCGTGCCAGCGGCCATATGCAGCTTGCCGGCCAGGGATGCCTGGTCCGTGGTCACGGCGTCGCTGTCCGGATCTCGCCTGGCAACATAAAGACCCTGGATATCGCCCAGTGCCGGGAGGGACGCCTGAACGTTGAGCATGTCGTCACCGACCTTGTAGTCACGGTCGATGGCGGTCGGGGGAAACGGGTTGAACAGATCAAAGGGATTGAAGACAAAACCGTTGCCCCAGGTGATTGCCTGACGACCGATTTTAATCGATCCCCACTGCGGCATCAAGGCCAAGGATAGCCGATCCAGTCGCTGAACCAGGAAATAACTATCCTCGTCGACAATCGTGTCGGTCAGATCCATCAACCGTCGATCATCGTCCAGGGGTGTACCGAAAAAAAATACATTGGCCGGCAGGTTGGGAAATACTTCCTGCAATTCATTTGTTTTGCGGACGGTATCGCCGCCGGCGCCGATGAACTCATAGGCAATATCCGTGACCACTTTATCTGAAAAAAAAGTCTCGTTGATCAGCCGAAAATTGAAGCTGCCGTCCCAATATGTACCGGTGCCCACAGGTTCAAATATCGTGTCCTCATCGGTCTGGGAAACCCGGCCGCTAGTTTTAAGCCGTCCCCCCCAGTGGGTATCGAGTTTCTGCCAGAAAGACGGATTTTCAGTTTGGCCGGAAGGGGAGGGGGGTGCATCGGCATTAGATGGGGCTTGCGCAAAAATAGGAGCACAATAAAATCCGATAATTGCGAATATGTACAAGCACTTTCGTATCAATACTTTAACCAGGAGCAATTAACCAACAGAGAACGGCCTGAAATTCGAGGATAATATCGAACATCGAACGTTCAACTCGGAACATCGAAATATGAAGTCGCTTCGCAATATATTTTTTTCTGGTTTTAAAATGTGATGCCATACCATATTCGATATTGGACGCTCGATGTCGGAAGTTCGACGTTTAGTCATTTCCTTTGATCCTCTGCAACACTGCCATCACGGATCATTACCAGTCTTCTGGCGTAATCCATTACCATTTGATCGTGGGTTGAAAAAATAAAGGTCACATTTTTTTCCCGATTCATCTGGCGCATCATTTCAAGCAATCCATCGCCGGTTTTTGAATCCAGATTGGCGGTCGGCTCATCGGCCAGAACAATCGACGGGTTGGAGACGATGGCTCTGGCCACGGCAACGCGCTGCTGCTGTCCGCCGGATAGCTCGGCCGGTCGCCGGTCGTATTTTCCGGCCAGTCCGACGTCATCCAGGATGGCTTCAGCTCGTGCGCGGCGCTCCTTGGCCGGAATGCCTTGCAACAGCATAACGAATTCGACATTTTCGGCGGCCGACAACACCGGAATCAGGTTGTAGGCCTGGAAAACGAATCCCACCTGATGCAGTCGCAAATGGGCCAGCTGGGACTGGGACATCTGGTCAAATGCATTGCCGTCGACCACGATGCTGCCACCGTCAACGCGATCCAGTCCGCCGACGAGATTGAGCAGGGTCGTCTTGCCGGAGCCGGACGGACCGGCCACCGCCACAAACTCTCCTTTTGCGATGGACAGGTTGATCTCCCTGAGGGCCTGGATCTCAATCCGGCCCTGGTGGTAGGTCTTGCTCACATCAATGCATTCGACGATACTCATATTGCTGCTCCCGCCACATTGGTTTAGCTCGATTTGAATTATATTTGCTATCGGTCTGTTTTCGGAATTCAGGGATTCAGGAATTTAGGAATTCAGGAATTGAAGGAGTTCTATCTATTTTAATTTGCTGATGTTATTTCCTCATCCCTTAAATACCCAAAGTTCGACTTTATGAATCTTTGAATCCTGAATCCCAGGACCCTTGAACCTCTGAACCCTGAACCCTTGAACCTCTGAACCCTTGAACCTTTGAACCCCTAAACCTTCATCTTCACGTGCGCGCCAGGGCTTCGATGGGGGTGAACCTTGCCGCTTTGGCGGCCGGATAGGCGCTGACCAGGATTCCCAGAAACAGCACGATAAAATTGGACATGAACACATCCTTGATTTCGATGGCCGGAAAAATCACCCGGGTCATGCCCGCATATTCAGCGCCCGCTGCCAGCGCCGACAGGTCGATTCCGCTACCCGCCAGGGCATAAATACATATAAATCCCAGAGCATTGCCAATAGCCAGACCGGTGATCAACAACAGCAATGATTCCGTCAGGACCTCCCTGAGGATCCACCAGGGCTTCATTCCCAGGGCTTTGAGCAGACCAAATTCACGCATACGCTCGAACACCGCCATGAGGGTTGTATTGACGATCCCGAAGCCCATCGCCACAAAAATCACCAGATACCAGATCCACATAAAGCCATCGAGAATTTTTAAATAGGCCATTTGAAAGGGCAATAACTCACGCCAGTTATGAACTTCGAAATCTGCTGCCGGTAAGGCGGCTTTCAGGCCTTGATAGGCGGCCGGGTTGTCGGGATGGTCCGGGAAAAGGATTGATATTTCCGATATGCCGTTGCCCAATTTAAGCATTTTTTGGCTTTCCTTGCGATTGACAAAAACATATTGTTTTTCGGTTGATTCCATTTCCGCCCGGAAAGTGCCGACAATCCGAAAGGCCCGGGAGGCGATTTCCCGATTCGCGTCCTGGGACATGAGGACCAGCTTGCGGCCGAGCTTGGTCTCAAATTTGTCGATTAAGGCCTCGCCGACCAGGATGCCGTTTTTTTTAGCCGGATCCAGGTATTCTCCCCGGGCAATCGCGGAACCGATAAATGAAATTCCGGCTTCGGCGGCCGGATCGATCCCCACCAGGATTACACCGCTGGAATGCCGGGCATTGCTGGCCACCGCATTCACCCTTACCCGGGGACTCCATGAAGTGCCTGGCGGCATTTCTTGCTGCAGCGCCGCTTCAACCAACGCGGGGTTGGAGATGCTGTTCTCGATCGCCGGATCATTGCGATAGCCTTTGTGATGGATCTGAAGATGCCCCGTTAGAGTTGCAATACCGTTTTGGATCATCCCGACCGCCATTCCCCGCATCAGGGATCCCAGCAGGAGCACGCTCCAAATACCGATCACCACGGCCGTCAATATGACGGCCGTGCGACGTTTATTGCGCCAAAGGTTGCGCCAGGCTAGCTGGAAAAACATCATAAATTCACCTAAAGTGCTAAATCCGTATCAGCCGAAGTCAGAGAATTGAAAATTTAAGATTTAAGATTGAAGACTGAAGATTTATGGATGTCGCTTCCGCTCCGTCTATTTTAAAATGGATAGGATGCATTAAATCTTCAATCTTAAATCTACAATATTCAATAGTTAAACGGCTCTCATCGCTTCCACCGGCTGCATTCGCCGTACTTTCAATGCAGGGTATAAAGCGGCCGCAAAGGTTATGACCAATACTGCCAGGGGCCCGCTGGTGGCAGAAAGCCATGACAATTTGGGATACATGCGCCCGGTGATGCCGAATTGGCTGAGCAATTCGGAAGCCCCGGAAAAATCGATGCCATGGGACTGAAAATACAGGGTGATCAGGCTTCCAACAATAATTCCGGCTGCAATTCCCAAGGCGGTCATGATCATGGATTCGAGCAACAGTATTTTCGTCAAGCGGCCGGGGGTGGTTCCAATCGCCATCAGAACCCCCAACTCGCGGGTGCGCTCGAAAATTGCCATCAAAAACGTGTTCAATATGCTGAAAGCCACGACCAGCACCAGCAGCAGGTAGAAAATCAGTCCTCCGACCAGGTCCATTTCGATACTCTGACGCAATCCCGGCATCAATTCATTCCAATCCATTACCGTCAGTGGCTTTTGACTTTGGACGGCAGGAAGGGTTTTTTTCAAGGCGGTTTTTATCTTGTCGACGTCGCCCAGAGAGTCTGCAATCACGACCACCTCGTGAACCGCCCCCTGCATACTGTACACCGTCTGGAACGTTTTCAGCGGTATCTGAATGGATGATCGGTCAAAATCATCGAGGCCGGAACGGTAAATGCCCTTGATTTCGACGACTGTGGCGGCGATGGAGCCATCGCGGCCCTGTCCCAGCAGAGTTAGTTCATCGCCGATACCGACGCGCAAGTTGCGGGCCAGGATGTGTCCGACCAGCGCCAGATCGGCATCATCTTCAGCTAAGTATTCTCCCTGCTGGATCAGCGATTTCACCCTGGATACCGCGGCCTCGCGAGCTGGATCGATTCCAGCCACCAGTACGCCGTAAGTTCGCTCACGGGAAGAAATTAATGAAAAGGACTGCCCCCTGAATGTGTACGAATCGATCTGCGGCAGGCCGGCCAGTATAGCCGACAATTGTTCCGGGAGGGGCACGACGAGTCGGATATCCTTTTTGTCGTGGTAGCCCCGGGCCTGAATTTGCAAATGGCCGGTCTGGATTTTTACCGCTGTATTGATCATGGTCGCGTAACTGCCGAATTGAAACGACAACATGAAAACCAGCAACAGGCTTGCGAATGCAATGGCACAGATCGTCAGGATCGTGCGCCGGGTGTTGCGCCAGATATTGCGCCAGGCCATTTTGACATCGATGGACAAATTCCTACCTCCGGGCTTTGCGCAAACTTGTCCGGGTGAACAAGCTGTCAGGCAAACTCGCTTTAAATTCAAGAGAATTATACGTCAGCTCCGTGTAGCGGTCTTTGGTATCGACCTCTTGCATTCGCCACACCCGGGGATACAGCTTGCCGCCGAGATTTTGAACCTCAAGGGTTTCCATCAATTTCACCGCCACAAGATCTTCATCGAAAAATTCCTGGCTCAGCCAGATGAGATCCTGCCGGATTTTGAGCATCTGCATGCCCCAGATGACCGGCGCATCCGGCTTGGGCATGGATTTAATCACATATACTTTCCGGCCCTCGTGATTCTCGCTGCCCACAATAGTATGGGTGTAGTCGTCTACAAAACTGTCGCTTTTGGCTAAATCGTTATTGGAGAAATCCGAGCCCATCCAGGACTGGGACATCATGGAGGGCGGAACTTTGATAACCCGGTTGACTTTGGGGTTATACATCCACATCTCCCTTGATTTCTTCAAGGTCCCATTGCCGCGATCTTTGGGCGGGGCTTCGATGTAAAAGAGACTGTCCTTTTTGCCCCGCGTCCAGGCCTTGATCGTCATTTGGCGTTCCCAATCAGGGCGATGGATGGTCATGGTTACCGTTGCAATCGAAGCCATGCCGCGCATGTACTTGAAGCTGTTTTCGACCAGGTCGGCGGCATTCGGCTCATCTGTCGCTAAAGGCTGCCCCGGCACCAGCAGCAGGGCAAGCAAGGTTAGACCGATACAGTGTTGAATCATGGCTGTCTCCCGGATAGGCCCCTAATGATTATTGAAAGAAATTCACGGGCAATGGTGACCGGATCGAAATCATCTTCAAACCAGGCTTGTAAAAATAGTGCATCCCAGGTGCCCACCAGCGCAGCGGCGGTAGATTCCGGGTTCATATCCGCTCGAAATTCACCACGTTCGATACCTTCCTGGATCAATAATCTGACAATTTTTCTAAATTCCTGGTAGGTGCTGCGAAAGTTCGCTTTAAAACGATCCTGCATCTGAGAAGAAGATGAGGCCGCCCAGAATTCCATGGTTAAGGTGAACACATCCTCGATTTCCTGCCACATCCCCATCAACGAATCGGACAGTGCCTCCAATCGGTTGGCGACCGATCCTCCCAGTACACCGATGTCGACCCGGGCGGCATCTTCCGTTTGCTTTTTGAACCACTCGAATACGGCAAAAAACAGATCTTCTTTACTGGCAAAATATTCGTAGATGGTGCCTTTGCCGATTTTCGCTCTGGCCGCAATATCGGCGATGGTGGCGCTGGCATATCCTTTTTGGGCAAATACCGTGGCCGCGGCCTCGACTATGTGATTTTTCTTATCGGATCGGATGGAATGGGCTGGTTCCAATTTCGGGCTCTCCTTAATACTAGTACCTTCTGGTCGAATTATAACTATTTAATAATACTATTTAAAAATAAAATAGTAATTCTGATTTTATACATTGACCGACCGGTCAGTCAGAATATATTCTGAATTATTCCGACTGTCAAGAGAAAATACGATTTACGCAAAGAGTATCGGAGTAATGTCTGAAGGTTGGAAGTCTTCTCTTGATACCCCCAATACCCCAGTACTCCATTACTCCAGGTTCGAGATATTTCATAAGTTCCTGAAACCTTAGATTTACCTTTTTGGGTTATAGTTGCGTAAAAAAATAATTGCCTAAGTCCTCTTTATCATATATTGAAATTAGCTTAGTGCATAACTTTCAGGAATCATTTTTCAGGGGATCGGAAACGATGAGCGACAGCAAAACTTCGAAGGTTGAAAGGCTAATTGAAAAAGGCGTCCGAATCGATCGACCCGCCAGCATTGAAATCGGTAATGACGTTGACCCAGGGCGAATCTCGGGCGACAGCGTCAGAATATATTCCGGTTGCCGGCTCTTTGGGGCGGATACCCTGATACTTCCGGGAGTGAGCCTGGGACATGAAGCACCGGTCACCATCGATAACTGCCAGATCGGTCCCGATGTCGAACTGCGGGGAGGGTATTTCAAAAAGGCGGTGTTTCTCGGCCAAAACCAGGCCGGGCTGGGTTCCCATGTTCGAGAAGCGACTATCCTGGAAGAACAGGCCAATATTGCCCACACCGTGGCCCTGAAACAGACGATTCTCTTCCCATTTGTAACCCTGGGAAGCCTGATTAATTTTTGTGACTGCCTGATGGCCGGGGGCACCAGTCGCAAAAACCACAGCGAAGTCGGCAGCTCCTATATACATTTTAATTATACCCCCAGCCAGGATAAGGCAACAGCCTCTCTGATCGGCGACGTCCCTCGCGGCGTTATGCTGAACCAAAACCCGATATTTTTAGGCGGGCAGGGCGGTATGGTGGGGCCCTGCCGGCTGGGCTATGGTGTCACCGTGGCGGCCGGTACCATCCTGCGCAAAGATGAAACGAGATCGAACCGCCTGATCATGGGCGCCGCCGGCAAAGAGGCCAATGTCTCTTTTAAGCCAGGCAGGTTTCGCAACGATAAGCGAATCATTGCCAACAATATTTATTATATCGCCAACCTGATTGCCCTGAAGCAATGGTATGATCAAGTGCGAAGGTTATTTGTAGCAGATCGTTTCCCCCCGGCTTTGCTGGAGGCGCTGGGGGAAAAGGTCGATCTGGCGATTGACGAAAGACTCAGTCGGCTGGAAGCGGTTTGTTTGAAAAAGGCGATCGCGGACAACGCCCCCCCTCAGTCCCCAAAATCAAAGCAGGCTCGGGAGCTTTCTGAGCATTGGCCTGCAATCAAGGATTTTTTAAAGATGCAGGCGAGCGCCTCAGCTCCGGCGGAGGTGGATCGATTTTTAGAATCCATTCATCAGGGAATTAAAACCTGCGGTCCCGACTATATTTGCGTCATACAAGGACTAGACCCGGCCGATGCTGCACGGGGGATTGGATGGCTGCAGGGGGTTGTTGACGACATAGCCGCCGGGTCCCGTAAAATATTGCCAACTTTTTTGAGCACTTAACCACATAATGGCGTTTATTTGGGCAAAATTGAGGGCGTAGAATCTTAATGGCGAAGTCTTTGCGCTTTATGAAAACTTTTTCTATCACGAAAACACGAAAAGTTTCTGAGGTTCATTTCGTGTTTTCGTCTTTTCGTGCTTTCGTGATTGATTTTTTTTGGGTTGTTGTGGCCTGTTCGGGTCAAGAATTGAGGGATTAAAGGATAAAACCAATATGAAAAAACTCTTTGGAACCGACGGTATTCGCGGCGAGGCCAATGAATATCCAATGACGGCCGAAATGGCCTTGCAAGTCGGCCGGGCGGTGGTGGCCTTTTTCGCCCGAACCGGCACCGACGCCCGAATTGTCATCGGCAAAGACACCCGGTTATCGGGGGACATGCTGGAATCCGGTCTGGTTGCCGGTATTTGTGCGGCCGGCGGCAATGCCTATCTCGCCGGTGTGCTGCCGACGCCTGCAGTAGCCTATACGGCATCTTCGCTAAAGGCCGCCGCCGGTATCGTCATATCGGCATCACATAACCCGTATTACGACAACGGGCTCAAAATGTTCAACGGCAACGGCCACAAATTGTCCGATGCAATCGAAATTGAAATTGAAAAATTGATCCTTGGGGAGAAAAGTCCACCTCAACAATTTGAATCACGCCGGGTGGGCACTGTCAGACGCTACCGGAGTGCCGCAACCGAGTATACTGCCTTTCTAAAAAACACCTTAGCGGCTGATCAACCGTTTCAAGGACTTAAAATCGTTTTGGATTGCTCCAACGGCGCAACATACCGGGTTGCTCCGGAGCTGTTTGCAGAACTGGGCGCCGATGTCGAGTCGTTGGCTGTTCAGCCCAACGGCACGAACATCAACAATGGCTGCGGATCCGAACACCCCGAAGGCCTGATCCAACAGGTTGTCGGGAGCCAGGCGGATTTCGGTCTGGCCTTCGACGGGGACGGCGATCGGCTGATCGCCGTGACAGAGACCGGCCAGGTGCTTACGGGTGACCACATTCTGGCCATCTGCGCCAGGGATATGAAGCAAAAAGGCACCCTGACCAACAATCTCGTTGTCACCACCGTCATGAGTAATCTGGGACTCAGCGCTGCGTTGAAGCAATTGCAAATCGATCACGAAGTGGCCCAAGTCGGCGATCGGTACGTCATGCAGCGCATGCTGGCCTCCGGTGCGGTGCTGGGCGGAGAAGAATCGGGCCACATGATATTTGCGGACAGCCACACGACCGGCGACGGAATTCTGACGGCACTGAAATTGATCGAAGCCATTCAATCCGCGGATCAACCGCTGTCGGAGTTATGCGCCTTCATGACGGTGTATCCCCAGGTTTTGATCAACGTGGCAGTCGATGCCAAACCGGCCATTGAAGACGTGCCCCAGATTGTTGAAGCGATTCAAATGGTGGAGGCTGAACTGGGAGAAAAGGGCAGGGTGTTGGTGCGCTACTCGGGCACCCAGCCGCTTTGCCGGGTGATGGTCGAGGGGCCCGATGAAACCAAAACTCGCCGATATTGCGAGCAAATATCTGACATTATTAAGATCAATATCGGTGGTGGGACGCAATCAGGTTAAGGTTCAAGAAGCCTTTTTGGCGGAGAATGAAAGTTTGGTGTCAGGTGTCGGTGTTCAGAATATGGTGATGGAATATCCTGACACCCGAAACCTGACACCTGAAAACATCATTTAAAATTATTCCCGGCTGCCGAAGATTCTCAGCAACATCAGAAACAGGTTGATAAAATCAAGATATAATTTCAGGGCGCCTAGTATCGCTCCTTTTCTGACCACGGCCGCTTCGAGCCCATCGGGCTGGGTCATGGCCATATTTTTGAGATGCTGGGTATCATAGGCCGTCAGGCCCACGAATACGATCACACCGATATAGCTGATAATCATATACATGGCCGGGCTGCGCAGGAACAAATTTACCAGCGATGCGATGATAATGCCGATTAGCCCCATCATCATAAAGCCGCCAATAGAGGTCAGGTCCCGCTTGGTGGTCCAGCCGTAAATGCTGCAGGCGACAAATGTGCCCGCGCAGATAAAAAATGTTGAAGTAATGGATGAAGCAGTATAAATCAGGAATATCATGGATAAAGTTGCGCCGTTTAAAGCTGAATACAGCACAAATAAAGCGGTTGCCGTTGACGCTTGCATTTTCTGGATTCGGGCGCTGATCGCAATCACAAGTCCCAATTCTGCGATGATCAGGCCGAAAAACAAAATCTGATTGCCGACTATCAATTGAAGCAACCATTCGGTGTTCGCAACATAGTAGGCGACAAAGCCGGTGATGCCCAGACCGATCGCCATCCAGTTATAAACACTTCGAATAAATGAATTGACCCGAACCTGGACTTGAGCTTGGGTCTGATTTAGGGGTGCTGATGCCATTTGTTTCCTCCTGAGATAAGTTTTTAGCAAATTAGACAAATTTTCTTTTTATGTCGTAAATCTCACATTTCGCCAGTTAGATTTTTAATGTTGCGAATTAGTTATCGCGAGTAATTTGTTGAAAATGTCTGATTTTCAATATTTTTTATCAATAATTGCCGCTATTGCCATAAAACAACTCGTAACCC